>FMJZ01042287.1_pt1 | contig 65019 bp, 55 predicted proteins | sample 1987881 | NCBI WGS metagenome assembly FMJZ01 (sample SAMEA4378227, study PRJEB15110) | soil metagenome | biome: soil; feature: Field; material: Soil | place: India | collected 2015-03-11 | depth 0 m
TCGGATAGGGTTTCTTGCGTCCGGTTTTCCCCTATCGTGGTGATTTGATTGCCCCCTTGCAGGAGGTGAAGCAGGCGCTGGGGATGCCTTGAGAGAGAATCTGCGGAGAGGTTCTGCTGGCGAACAACGGGCAGGTCAAAGGGAGCATGTACAGGGCGAAAAACGGTGTTGCGCTGGTTATCGGTTACGGCAACCCCCTGCGAGGGGATGATGGCTTTGGCATGGCGGTCGCGGAGCAGGTTAGTCGCCTGCTGGCGTCGGAGACGGTGGCGGTGATTGCCTGCCAGCAGCTCACGCCGGAGCTTGCCGAACCCATCAGCGCAGTGGATACAGTTGTTTTTGTGGATGTGCGAGTGGGCGAGCCGACAGGGCTGATAGAGTGTGAGAGGCTCTCGCCAGATCCGTCTGCATCCTCGGTCACGCATTCCCTGGAGCCGGCGGGCTTACTGGTGCTTGCGCGGGAGCTTTACGGCAGAGTTCCCCAGAACGCTTTCCTGCTAACCGTTCGAACAACCCACTTCCAGTATGGCGAACAACTCTCGCCAGAGGTCGAGCGGGCAATTCCCGAAGCGGTGGAGCGTATCCGGCAGATACTGAGTGGCTACTGAGCAAGATGCCTGTTGTGCCCGCGTGCCAGCAGGACAAAAACGACCATCGCGCAAAGCTGAGCCGCCACCGAGAAGGCGACCAGCGCCATGACCGAGCGGTCATAAAGCCATCCCATCAGCGCACTGCCCGCAAACCAGGCGATGCCGTATCCCGTGTGGAACACCCCGAAACCCGTGCCGCGTCGTTCCGGAGAGACCAGTTTGGCAATCGCAGCCCGCATCACCGATTCCTGTGCACTCATGCCGATACCCCACAGGACGGCTCCGGCAACCGCACCGCCGAACCCGCCCAGAAACGCGAGTGGGGCAAACCCTGCGGAAATCAGCGACGCCAGCGTCAGCGTATGGAAACCGATTCGGTCAAACAGCCTGCCCAAAATCAGCGCACCGATGGCGTCCACACCCATTGCCAGCGCGTAAAACAGCGCGATATGTTGCGAAGAGACCACCGCTGTCTTGCCGAAGTGGTAGGCTATCAGGGGGAAATCCGCATAGCCGGCGGCAACCAGCCCAACCGCTCCCAGATACAGCCAGTAGGTGGAGGAGAATCCGCGCGTCTCCAGGTGCACCACTTTCACTTCCAGGTCCTGGGGGCGTGGGAACTGCATCCGCGCCACAGTGAGCATTGCCAGCGCCAGCAGGGCGGGCGCCAGCAACACCGCGAACCCCAGCCGATAGTCACTGCGGTACGAGAGGGTGGCAAACACAATCAGCGGACCCAGCACCGCGCCTATCTGGTCCATCGCCTCGTGCAGACCGAAGCCCCAGCCATGCCCTATCTGTCGGGTAGCGTGCGAGAGCATCGCATCGCGAGCGGGCGTGCGAATGGCTTTGCCCAGGCGTTCTATCACAATCAGCGTGGATGCTGTGACCCAGTGCCCGGTCAGAGCGAGCAGGGGAACCGCCAGCAGGTTGACCGTGTAGCCTGTGAAGGTAAGGAGCCAGTAGCGGCGGGTGCGGTCACTGAGATAGCCCGATGCCAGGCGCAGCACATAGCCCACCAGCTCGCCCAGCCCTGACACGAAGCCCACTACGGCGCCGCTTGCACCCAGCGTGGCGAGGAACGGACCGGTGATACTGCGTGCGCCTTCGTAGGTCATGTCCGCGCACAGGCTCACCAGACCCAGCAGAACGACGAACAGCAGGGAGCGTGAGAGTGTTTTCATCACGCACAGCTCTCCTTGAACAGCCTGTCCTGACGGTATTTACTTCCTGCAAGGCGGACGCGTTTCCTGCGCCTGGCTACTTCGCCACCAGTACATGGCAGGGCACGTGGGTTACAATGGAAGACGCCGTGCTCCCGAACACGCGCTCGTGCAGGGTAGAGTGCCCCTGATGCCCAATGACCACCAGGTCTACCTGATGGTGCTTCACGAAGTCGACGATAGACCATACCTCGTGCCCGGCGACGATGTGTGTCTGCACGAGCACATCCGCCAGCTGCGCAGCAAGATGCACCTGCCGTTCCAGCTTGGCGAAGTAGGCATCACGCTGTTGTTTGACCTCGTCGTATTCGCCGATGGTGGAGGCGTATTTGGGCAGGTCCTCTTCCACCATAATCACGTGCAGTTCCGCCTCCAGCGCCTTTGCCAGTACAAGCCCGGCATTCAATGCACGCTCCGCCCCCTGCGAACCATCAAAACCAACGAGGATACGAGAATACATACTCAACCTCCCGTTACGATGACGATTGTTTGACCAGAGGCTGATGCAGGGTCGCTCTCGGCTCGGAAGGCATCGCTGGTCGAAAGAAGGTCTGAGCGACCACGGTCGGCACAATCGCACTGGCGATGATTACCGCCACCAGCATAGTATACTGCTGATGATTAATGAAGCCCTGCGAGAGCCCGAACAGCGAGACGATGATATCGAAGGTCAGTCCGGTCGCCATCAGCAGAGTAGTGTACATCGATTCGCGGTGGCAGATACCCTGCAGCCGGCAAACAGGGTAAAGCACCACCATCTTCGTTAGCATCCTGCAGGTCAACAACAGCGTTATCCATCCCGAAGCCCGCCAGACAACGGGCAGCGACACATAGGTTCCTGCTTTCAGAAAGTAGAAGGGCGTGAACATGGTGAAGCTGAGCGTGCGGATGCGGTGTAACAGCCCGGGTACGCTGACCAGCACGCCCGAAAGTGCCAGCCCCAGCAGGTATGCGCCCAGCACCGGTTCGCTTTTCGCCTGCACAGCCAGCGCACTCAACAACAGTAACATGCCGGCTACCAGCTTTATCTGCGGTTCACTGAGGTGCTCGCCGGTCCGCTGGAAGAACGCGCGTGCCAGATGAGGAACAGCCAGAAACGTTGCGATAATAGCGACGAGGAATACCACCAGCCACCACGTGCCCCGTGCGGTCAGGATACCCAGGGCAAGCATTGCCAGCAGGTTCGCAAGAAAACACGCCACGATGATACGCTTGCCCAGCGGAGTGCGGTTCAAGCCCGTCTCTACCATCACCGTGTACACCACCGCAATGGAGGTCGGAGACATCGCGATGGCGGCGGTTATGCCTGCGTGCAGGTCCCACCCCACGCCCCAGCGCACCAGCGCCAGCGTGCCCAGCAGAGAAGGCAGGAACGATGCCAGCGCGATGGAGAGCGCGGACTTTGCATACAGGCGCAGGGTTTGGGGCTCTATCTCCGCGCCCGCCAGAAAGGTCAGCAGGATGCCTCCCAATCCCGCCAAAAAGTTAATCCACTCGTTTGGCTGAAGGTGCAGCAGGTTGCCCCCTATCACGCCAAACAGAATCTCAATCAGCGCAACGCTCACTGCCAGCCGCACGGAAACGACCGAAGCCAGCAGTGCCAGGACTACCCACACAAACGCCGTCCACCACATGTTCATCGCTGATTATACTCCTGTCCTCTGCGTGGTATGAAACGCATCTGCACAACCTGTTGGGCACTTTGCAGTTCACGTTCAACGGCGTGTCGCAGCCGGTTAATCGCTTCACGTTCCTGTTCGCTCAGGGCACCGTATCGGCTTACTATCCGATCGGGGTCCATCTCGGGCAGGAGAGTATCGTGCAGGCTTCCCAGCAGAAGCCTCAGCCAGTAGTAGGTCACTTCAATCGGCTCGGGCTGGTCGTGTTGCTGGACGGTTTGCGGGGCGAGTTGACTCATCGCGTCGTGGTAGCTTTCCACCAGTCGTTCCAGTACCTCCTGAAGCATCTTCCACTGCGATGGCGGAAGAGGAGTAAGGCGCTGTCCGCCGCCAGATGGCGAGATACCCATCCATCCCGCCTGCGTCATGCGGCTGACTGTATCCTCCATCTGCACCAGCAGGGCGAACAGGTGTCGGCGGTGGCTATCGTTCATCGGATGCCTCCTCGGGCAGGGCAGTGCCGTACAGTTTGTGGAAGGCGCGCCTCCAGCTGCCTGTCTCCTCTCCCCACGGCACGTCCTTGAATCGGTAATCGTGCTTCTGAATGACCTCTTGCAGTTGCAGACGCAGTGCCTGCCAGCGTGCCCGTTCGCACTCGATCAGCCATCCCTTTGTCTCGCGCCTGCAAACGCGCGCCACCATTTGCAGATGGGGTACGCACAGCCCCGCGCTCTGCTCGTAGCGTCCGCGCCATTCTGCGTCGTCCAGCAAACGCGCCAGCAGGTGGGCAAACTGCGCCATGTCCTGACCCTGCGCTTCGCAGAGCTGGCATCGCTGTGGGGCGTGTCGCTTTGTCGAGAACCACTGCTCAACATGCGCCAGCACGTCTTCGGCAAGTATCGCCAGCGGCAACACCTCCCCATGCCGAAGCATCCAGTCCGCATGGTAACTGCAGAAACCGCTCCCCTGGCGCAGGGAGGCTCGCCACTCGGGGTCGGCAAGGTGCTCACGAAGCAGTGTCTCCGTCCGCCGAAGCAGGTTTCGGTGCGCCAACCAGCACAGCGCACACTCGCCGTGCGACAACGCCTCTTCCAATGCCATCTCTGGCAGGTGCATCGTTACCTCCATAAACGCAAAAATGGCTCGCTGTTCGCGTGAACAGGAGCCATCAGCCTCTTCTGGCGGTTCGCCCCTTGGATGAAAGGGCTGGCGGACCTCCATCGCCTTTTGTTCAATTGTTCCATCCGTATTATACCACAGTTATCTCCAGCAAGTTCCACCCCTCGTTGTGTGCTACTTCCAGTCGCAAGGGCACAATTGAAGAAAGGCATCCCTTCTGCTGAAGCATGGCTTCAGCAATCCATATCTGCGGCAACTAACCTGACCTCTTTGGAGTGCTGAAGCTCGCTTCAGCAGACCCTGCTTGCAGACCCTTAACCTGCTTCAGCAGGTTTCGCTTTGTGTAGCCTGCGATTTCCAATCGCAAGGGCAGAGAGAAAGGGAGGAGAGACCTCGAAATCACTCACCAAAATCTTGACTCTCTCTTCTTTATCCAGTATAATTAGGTTTGATAATTTTTTCTCAAACTAAACGTAACGAAACGAGGCGAGGCGCGTGAAGGGCACAACCGCAGTCCCGCGCAATCTGATAACCCCACTGGGGCGAACCGCACTGCTCGACCTGGGCGCATACTGGCAGCTCAGCAAGCCGCGCGTTACCCTGTTAGTGTGGCTGTCGGCACTGGCGGCGATGTGGCTACCCGGCAAACCGTTTTCACCTGCCCAGTTTATCTGGCTGGCGGTGGGAGTATGGCTGGTAGTTGCATCTGCCAACGGGCTGAACGAGACCATTGAATGGCGCTACGATGCCCGCATGAAGCGCACCGCAGGTCGCCCCATCCCCAGCGGCAGGCTGTCGGTACGGGAGGCGGCAGTGGTGAGTACGCTGTGGGGAGTTGCCGGGGTGATGGTGCTGTGGTATCTGGTCAATCCGCTGACCAGCCTGCTTGGAGCCTTCGCCCTGCTGACCTACGCTCTGGTCTACACGCCGTCCAAACGGCTTAACGCCTGGTGCACGGTGATTGGCGCAGTGCCCGGCGCGATGCCGCCCGTCATGGGCTGGACGGCGGTCACCGGTCACCTGAGCTGGGAAGCGGTGTTCCTCTTCGCTATCCAGTTCCTGTGGCAGTTCCCGCACTTCTGGGCGATTGCGTGGAAGTATGGCGCGGAATATCGGCAGGCAGGCTTCCGAATGGTGCCCTTCGACGACGCGAGCGGTGTGCTGGTGGGCAGGGCGATGCTAGCGATGTCGGTGTTACTGGTAGCGACGAGCGTCGTGCCCGCTGTGGTTGGATGGCGTTCGGTGCTCTACGCAGTGGGTGCGCTTCTGCTGGGCTGGTGGATGGTCTGGACGACAAAGGCTTTCGCTTGCCAACCGAGCAGCAAAACGTCAACGAGGGTGATACTGGCTTCTCTGGGCTATTTGCCTTTATGGTTCATCCTGTTCATACTGGTGCGCTGAGGGACGGAGGAGAGACACGATGAGCATCGCACGATGGACTATTCGCATCGCCAGCTGGGGTGTGCTGGTGATGGCAGTGTTGCTGTTGATAGTGAGCTATGTACACTCGCGGCGCGCGAAGCCCTTTACACCTGTATCTGCCTCTCTGCCGGTGCTTGGCGAAGTGCCTGACTTCACCCTTACAGCGCACACCGGTCAGCCCATCGCGCTGAACGACCTGCGGGGCAGGGTGTGGGTGGCAAACTTCTTCTTTACCACCTGCCGGAGCATCTGTCCCATCATGCAGGACAACGTGACCAAAGTGCAAACGGCTTTCGCGGACAACCCGGCGGTGCAGATTGTCTCGTTCACCGTTGACCCCGAGCACGATACCGTAACAGTGTTAAGCGAGTATGCGCGTGGAAAGGGCGCCATCCCCGGCAAGTGGCTGTTTGTGACCGGTGAGAAGAAAGCCATCTACCGGCTGGCACGCAAAGGCTTCAAACTGGCTGCAGAAGATGTGCCCGAGCAGATAGAAGGCACGACCCATGATTTCGTCCACAGCGAAAAGCTGGTGCTGGTGGACTCGCAGGGGCGCATTCGCGGCTACTACAGCGGACTGGATATGGAGCAGGTCCAGCAGTTAATCAAAGATGCTCAGCAACTGTTGGTGGAAGAGGGGAGACGATGATCGAGTGGCTGCCTTCCTTCAACGCACTGATGAACCTGACCAGTTTTCTGCTGCTGCTGGCGGGCAGAGTATACATCGGGCGGGGCATGATAGCCAAACACCGCGCCAGCATGTTATCGGCTCTGGCCGCGTCGGTGCTGTTCCTCATCGGCTATCTGACATACCACGCTTACACGGGCACGACGCGCTTCATGGCGCCCTCTGTGCTGCGAACGGTGTATCTGATGATACTGTTCACGCATACCGTGCTGGCGGCGGTCATCGTGCCTCTGGTGCTGGTCACGTTGTGGCGTGCGCTCAAAACACGCTTTGAAAAACACCGGGCAATCGCCCGCTGGACACTGCCCCTCTGGATGTATGTTTCTGCCACTGGCGTGGTTATCTACCTGATACTGTATGTGCTGTTTCCACAGTATGCGCAGAGGGGTTGAGCGTTTCTTTGTGAAAATGGGAACGGTTTTTTGTGTTTTCAAGGCGTTTTCTATTGAAAAATATGAATAGGGTCGTGTATAATTAGCAACGAAAATTGCTCGGTAGACAGATTAGACGCTGTTATTTAGTGTTTTTCAATGTTGAAAAGGTCATTTCAGCCGCAAAGATGCTGTGATAAAAAGCACAAAAGAGAGGGGGCATCCGATGCCACAGGTCTTTCATCGCAGTAGTAACACACTGGCGCGACTGAGTATTGTCACGGGCGCGGCATTGCTGGTGTCCAGCGTGCTGATTGGCTCCAATCTTAGCAGGTCGCCGTACGTCACGCAGGTGGGCGCTCCGGTGGACCAGCCTGTTCCCTTCAGCCACAAGCATCACGTGAAGGAACTGGGCATTGACTGTCGGTATTGCCACAGCACGGTGGAGACCTCAGCAGTCGCCAGCGTTCCTCCGACGCATACCTGTATGAGCTGCCACTCGCAGGTGTGGACGAACAGCCCCCTGCTGGAGCCTGTCCGACAGAGCTACCTCAACGGCACACCTATCCAGTGGAATAAGGTGTACGACCTGCCTGATTTCGTCTACTTCAACCATAGCATCCACGTCCAGAAGGGCATTGGCTGTAACACCTGTCACGGTCCCATCCATGAGATGAACATCACGTACAAGGCACAGCCGTTGAGCATGAGCTGGTGTCTGGACTGCCATCGCCAGCCCGAGAAGTATATCCGCCCCAAGGAAGAGGTCTTCAACTACAACTACCAGCCGCCCGCCAACCAGATGGAACTGGGCAAGAAGCTGGTGCAAGAGTACCACGTCAAGAAGGAGCAGTTAACTAACTGCTCGATATGCCATCGCTAAAGTGCAGGCTCAGGGTGAAAATGGGAGACAAAAGACACCGACCGCTTAATCTGGAAGAGATACGCAAGCGACTTGCGCAGGCAAGAGGTGCGCAGTACTGGCGCAGTCTGGAGGAACTTGCCGATAGCGAGGAGTTCCAGCAAATACTGGAAAAGGAGTTCCCGCGTCAGTCCTCGCCGTTAGGAGCCTTTCTGCATCGCCGGCAATTTTTGAAGCTGATGGGAGCCTCGCTGGCGCTGGCGGGATTGACCTCGTGCCGTCCGCTTCCCATGCGCAAGATAGTGCCGCAGGTGCAGCAGCCCGAGGAGATGATTCCGGGCAGACCTCTCTACTTCGCTTCCGCCTTTCCGTTCGGCGGCTACGGGCGCGGCGTGCTGGTAGAAAGCCATGAGGGACGTCCCACCAAGATCGAAGGTAACGCAAAGCACCCCGCCAGCCCGGGCGCACAGGGAGTGCTCAACCCGCAGGCTCCTGCGCAGCTGAACCCCGACGGCACGCCCAAACATCTCGGCGCGACCGATGCGTTCACACAGGCGTCTATCCTGACCCTGTATGACCCCGACCGCTCACAAAGCCCGATGTATCAGGGGCAGCTGAGCGCATGGACGGACTTCAACGCTGCGCTGACCGCGGAGATGGCAAAACAGGCGGCGGTGCGCGGCGCCGGTCTGCGCATCCTGACTGAAACCGTAACCTCGCCGACCCTCGCCGCGCTGATGGAAGAACTGCTGAAGAAGTTTCCGCAGGCGAAGTGGCATCAGTACGAGCCCGTCCATGCGGATAACGCCTACGAGGGCGCAAAGATTGCCTTCGGCGAGCCGGTGCACACGGTCTACCGCTTTGACCGCGCCGATGTGATACTCTCGCTGGACGCCGATTTCCTGTACGGCGCACCTGCCAGCGTGCGCTATGCCCACGACTATGCTTCGCGGCGCAGGGTGCGCAGCGGCACAGCGGAGATGAACCGCCTGTACGTGGTGGAGAGCACACCAAGCGTTACCGGCTCGGCAGCAGACCATCGTTTGCCTCTGCGCCCCTCGCAGGTTCAGGCTTTTGCGCTTGCGCTGGCGCGTGCGCTGGGTGTGCCCGTGTCTGCCCCGCAGCTGCCCGCCGAACAGCAGAAGTGGGTGGATGCGGTTGCCCGTGACCTGCAAGCGCATCGTTCGCGCAGTGTGGTGGTTGCTGGCGAATCTCTGCCCCCGGCGATTCACGCACTCGTGCACGCCATCAATCATGTGCTGGGTAACGTGGGGCAGACGGTACTTTACACCGCGCCGGTGGAAGCACAGCCCGTCAACCATACCCAATCCCTGCGCGAGCTGGTGCAGGACATGACCGCCGGCAAGGTAGAGGTGTTGATTATTCTCGGCGGCAACCCTGCGTACAACGCGCCTGCTGACCTGGAGTTTGCCCGCGTGCTGAAGGAGCTCACCCAGCGCAATGGTTTCACCGTGCACCTGAGCCTGTACGAGGACGAGACCTCCGCGCTGTGCCTGTGGCATATCCCCGAATCGCACTATCTGGAAGCATGGGGCGACGTGCGCGCGTTCGACGGCACGGTTTCCGTCATCCAGCCGCTCATTGAGCCGCTGTACCCCTCGCGCTCGGCGTACGAGATGGTGGATGCCCTGCTGGGGCGCCAGCGCACCGGCTACGACATCGTGCAGGCGTACTGGAGCAAACGTCTTGGAACCGCGAACTTCCAGAAGACCTGGCGCAGGATATTGCATGATGGAGTGGTGCCGGGCACTGCCCTCCCGCCCAAGCCGGTAAAGATTCGCACCGAAGCGGTTGTCGCCGCCCAGAAGACGCCAGCCCCCGCGGAGGAACTGGAGGTTGTGTTCGTGCCCGACCCAACGGTGTGGGATGGGCGATTCGCCAACAACGGCTGGCTTCAGGAGCTGCCCAAACCGCTGACCCATCTGACCTGGGATAACGCCATCTTCGTCAGTCCCGCCACTGCCCAGAGGCTGGGTTTGCAGATGGACACCGGCGGATTGGCGAACATGGTGGACGTGGTGGAATTGCGTCTGCGCGGCGAGAAGCTGCGGGCGCCCATCTGGATCATGCCCGGTCAGCCTGACGACTGCGTGACGCTTGCGCTGGGCTACGGGCGCACCCGGGCAGGCAGAGTGGGCACTGGCATCGGCTACAATGCCTACAAGGTGCGCTTCTCGGATGCGCTGTGGACGGCTTCGGGGGCGACGCTGGCGAAAACTGGCGACCGCTATCCGCTGGCAAGCACACAACAGCACCACAGCATGCAGGGGCGAGACCTGGTGCACGTGGGCACTCTGCAGGAGTTTCGCCAGAACCCCGAGCATCTGGTGAAAAAGCATTCTGCCGAAGGCGAACACCTCTCGTTGTATCCTGAGCATAAATGGGATGGCAACGCCTGGGCGATGGTGATAGATACCAGCCTGTGTATCGGCTGTAACGCCTGTGTGACTGCCTGCCAGGCGGAGAACAACATCCCGATTGTGGGCAAGGAGCAGGTGGCACGAGGGCGCGAGATGCACTGGATACGTATTGACCGCTACTACGAGGGCAATCTGGACAATCCTTCCACCCATCTGCTACCGGTGCCCTGTATGCAGTGTGAGAACGCGCCGTGCGAGCCTGTCTGTCCCGTGGGGGCAACCAACCACAGCGAAGAGGGCTTGAACCAGATGGTCTACAACCGCTGTGTGGGCACGCGCTACTGCTCCAACAACTGCCCCTACAAGGTGCGACGCTTCAACTTCCTGAAGTACAACGACCCGAAGGAGCCTGTTCTGCAACTTCTCAGCAATCCGGACGTGACCGTTCGGGGGCGCGGTGTGATGGAGAAATGCACCTACTGTGTACAGCGCATCAACGCCGCGCGTATCGAAGCGAAGAAGCTGGGGCGCGAGGTGCAGGACGGTGAAGTGATTACCGCCTGTCAGGCAGCCTGCCCCACGCACGCCATCGTCTTCGGCAACATGAACAACCGAGAGAGCCTGGTAGCCCAGCTGAAACAGCAGCCGCACCACTACGGTCTGCTGGAAGAGCTGAACACCCGTCCGCGCACTACCTACCTTGCCAAGGTGCGCAATCCCAATCCTGAGCTGGAAGGGGCATAGTGTATGCAAGGGCAAATTGTGAGAACCGAACCGGCGACTGAACTGATTGAAGGTCAGCACACGTACGAGACGGTCACGCACAAGATTGGCTCGGTGGTGCTGAGCTATCGGCATCCCAGAGCGTGGTATGTGGTGACCGCCATCGCCGCCTTCTTCGTGTTCGTGTTGATTACCTCCATCGCGTGGTTGTTACTGCGTGGCGTGGGCATCTGGGGCATCAATCAGCCCGTCGGCTGGGGGTTCGCCATTATCAACTTCGTGTGGTGGATTGGTATCGGACATGCGGGCACGCTGATTTCGGCGATCCTGCTCCTGCTTCGCCAGCAGTGGCGCACCTCCATCAACCGCTTCGCCGAGGCGATGACCATCTTCGCCGTCATGTGCGCCGGCATGTTCCCGCTCCTGCACGTCGGGCGTCCGTGGGTGGCTTACTGGCTCCTGCCCATCCCCAACTGGACAGGAGCATGGCCCCAGTTCCGAAGCCCCCTCATCTGGGACGTGTTCGCGGTGACCACCTATTTCACCGTGTCTCTGCTGTTCTGGTTTACCGGTCTTATTCCCGACCTGGCGACCCTGCGCGACCGCGCGAAGAACCGGCTGGCGCAGGTCATCTTCGGCGTACTGGCGATGGGATGGCGCAACTCCGCCAAACACTGGCATCGCTACGAATCGGCGTACCTGCTTCTGGCGGGACTGTCTACCCCGCTGGTGGTGTCGGTGCACAGCATCGTGAGCCTTGACTTCGCGGTGTCCCTTATCCCCGGCTGGCACACTACCATCTTTCCACCTTACTTCGTGGCGGGAGCTATCTACTCCGGCTTCGCGATGGTGCTGACGCTGGTCATCCCCATCCGTGCCCTGTATAAGATGCAGGACTTCCTGACCATGAAGCACCTGGACTGGATGGCGAAGATTATGCTGGCGACAGGGCTGATCGTGTTCTACGGCTACATCATGGAGATATTCACCGCCCTGTACAGCGCAAACCAGTACGAGCAGTACCTGATTACCAACCGATTCTTCGGTCCTTACGCGCCCTTCTTCTGGGCACTGCTGATATGTAACGGGCTAATCCCGCAGGTGCTGTGGTCGCCGAAGGTGCGGCAGAACGTGGTGCTCCTGTTCATCATCTCGCTCATCGTGAACGTGGGCATGTGGCTGGAGCGATTCGTGATAGTGGTAACCAGCCTGCATCGCGATTTCCTGCCCTCTTCCTGGGGCATGTATGTGCCCACCATCTGGGACTGGGGGCTGTATCTGGGAACCATCGGCTTCTTCACCTTTATGATGTTCCTGTTCGTGCGCTTCGTGCCGATGATTTCCATCTTCGAGATGCGTGACCTGCTTCACCAGACGGACAGACATCATGCCGCACCGGCTACCGGCGCCGCGGTGACACCAGCCGCCAGCACGGAGGTGACGCCATGAACGTTCCGCTGCACGGAATCATCGCAGAGTTCGAAAGCGCGGAAGACCTGCTTCACGCGGCAAAGCGTGCTCGAGAAGCTGGTTACACCCAGATGGACGCCTATAGCCCCTTCCCGATACACGGGCTATCCGAAGCGATTGGATTTGAGGACCATAAGGTGCCGTGGACGGTGTTCATCACGGGAGTAATTGGCGCGATTGCTGGCTTCTCGCTCCAGTACTACATCTCGGTGGTGGACTATCCGCTCAACGTCGGAGGGCGACCGTTTCTGAGCTGGCCCTCCTTCATTCCGGTGACCTTCGAGACCACCGTGCTGTTTGCTTCCTTCGGAGCGTTTATCGGCATGCTTGCGTTCAACGGGCTTCCCCAGCCGTATCACCCCATTTTCAACGCGCCGCGCTTCGAACGGGCATCACAGGACCGTTTCTTCCTGTGCATCGAGGCGAAGGACCCATTGTTTGACCGCACCAAAACGCGCCAGTTCCTGGAGAGCCTGGGGGCAAGGCTGGTCTCGGAGGTGGAGGAGTAGAGACATGAAACAGACACGGCGTCGTTTACTTGCCCTTATCATTGCAACGGCGGCGGTTATGTCGCTGGCAGGCTGTCATACCGATATGTGGCACCAGCCCAAGCTGAAGGCACAGTCCGCGAACAACTTCTTCGCGGATGGCAAAACCGACCGCCCGCTGGTGACGAATAGCGTACCCGTCGGCTACCTGCGCGACAACGAAGCGTTTTACACCGGCAAAGTGGCGAACAAGCCGGTCGCGCAACTGCCTGTGCCTCTGACCAGAGAACTGCTCCAGCGCGGACAGGAACGCTACAACGTTTTCTGCTCGCCCTGTCATGGTAAGGTCGGCGATGGGCAGGGCATGATTGCTCAGCGTGGGCTGGCTCTGCGCCGTCCGCCAGCAACGTTCCACACCGACCGCCTGCGCGGGATGCCCGTGGGCTACTTCTACGATGTGATTACCAACGGCTTCGGGGTAATGTACAGCTACGCTTCACGCATCCCACCCGAGGACCGCTGGGCAATCGCCGCCTATGTGCGCGTGTTGCAGCTGAGCCAGTATGCCAAGACCAACGAGCTGACACCTGAAGACCTGCGTAAACTGCAGGAGAGCACCACCAACACGGAGAGCAAGCCATGAACCCGGTACAGGAGACCTATCAGCGATTTGCACGCCTGAGCCAGACCGCACTGGCGGTGGGTATCATCGCCCTGCTGGTCAGCGCCGCAGGGTTCGCTCTGGCGGGCAAAACGCAGTTCTTCCGCTCCTATCACTACGCTTACATCGTGTGGATGTGCCTGACGCTGGGAACGTTTGGGTTGACGCTTCTGCACCATACGGTGCGGGGCAGCTGGGGACTGCCGATACTGCGCTTTCTGGAGGCGGGCGCAGCAACCCTGCCGCTGATGCTGGTGTTGTTTCTGCCGGTGGTAGCGGGAATGTCTGAACTCTACCCCTGGGCGCGTCCCGAGGTCGTGCAGGCGAACGAACACCTGCAGCACAAAACGGGCTACTTGAATGTGCCCTTCTTCATCGTGCGCAGCGCAGTGTATTTCGCGATATGGATTGCGCTGGCGACGGTGTTGCGCCGCTCATCGCTGAAACAGGACGAAACGGGCGATGCCACGCTGCTGCAACAGCGCATGAACATTGGCGCGCCCGGACTGGTGCTGTTCGTGCTGACCGTTACCTTCGCCATGATAGACTGGGTGATGTCCTTAGAACCGTTGTGGCAGTCCAGCATTTACGGCGCGTGGTTTATCGTGGGACAGGGGCTGAGCGCGTTCGCCTTCAGCACGACGGTGCTGTTGATTGCAGCGCGTCACAAGCCGTTTGCGGACGTGGTGAACCCCAAGCTGACGCGCGACCTGGGCAATCTGACCTTCGCCTTCGTGATTCTGTGGGCGTATACCTCTTTCTCGCAGTTCCTGATTATGTGGTCGGCGAACCTGCCGGAGGAAATCGTGTACTACGTGAAGCGCAATCAGGGGGGCTGGCAGTACATCAGCGCGGCTCTGACGGTACTGCAGTTTTTCCTGCCGTTCCTGCTATTGCTGTCCAGCCGGGTCAAGCGCTACGCCGGTCTGCTGCTGAAGGTGATGGTGTTCATTCTGGTGATGCGGGCGGTGGACCTGTTCTGGATTATCCAGCCGGCGTTCGGGCTGGAGTCGCCCCGCGTGCATTGGCTGGACATTACCCTGCTGGCGGGGATAGGCGGCTTGTGGCTGTGGTGGTTTGCCCGGCACGTTTGCGCGGCGCCGCTTCTACCACGTCATGACCCACGTTTACAGGAGGCTTGGCTGTATGAGCACAGCGCATCATCCGTTGCCTAAGAAGAACGGACACGGCGGCGGCTACGAGAAGCAGGATATTGGCTTCCGCTTCGCGATGCTGTTCGTTTCGGCGTTGATTGTCTCGGTGGTGGTCGTGCTGATATTCCTCGTGTGGTTCTACCGCCTCGTAGCACCCGCACCGCCACAGCAGGCAACCACAGCCAGACGGCTGCCTCCTGCGCCGGTCCTGCAGGCAAACCCGGCGGTGGACATGGAGAAGTTCCGACAGCGTGAAGAGCAGAAAGCCTCTTCATACGGGTGGGTAGACCAGCAGGCGGGCATCGCCAAAGTGCCAGTGCAGCGGGCAATAGAGATAGCCGCAGAACGCGGACTGCCCCAGTGGCAGGCACCCAAAGCCACACAGGAGAAGAAGCCATGAGAACGAGGGTATCCCTGATCGGGTTAACGACCATATTCGCGCTGGTGCACCTTCCAGCGAGCGCCCAGTTCTGGCAGCAGCCAGACCGCGAGAAGATGTCGGGCGCGACCATCTCGCGCGAAATCACCATTGAGCAGAAGCTGAACGAACAGGTTCCGCTGAACCTGACCTTCCGCGACGAGACGGGTCGTGAGGTGCAGCTGAAGCAGTATTTCGGCAAGAAGCCCGTTCTGCTGACGCTGGTGTACTACGAGTGCCCGTCGCTGTGTGGGCTGGTTCTGCAGGGGCTTCTGAAAAGTCTTCGGGTGATTAACTACACGCCCGGCGACCAGTTTGAGATTGTGACGGTGAGCATCAACCCCAAAGAGACGCCCGAGCTTGCCGCCGCGAAGAAACAGAACTTTCTGAAGGAGTACGGCAGGCTGGACGCGGCGAAGGGATGGCACTTCCTCACCGGCGATGAGGCGCAGATCCGCCAGCTGGCGGACGCGGTGGGGTTCCGCTACGTATATGACCCCAAGTCGGGGCAGTACGCGCACGCCGCGGGAATCATGCTCCTGACGCCGGGCGGGAAGGTCGCCCGCTACTTCTACGGCATCGAGTACTCGCCACGAGACCTGCGTATGGGCATTATCGATGCGTCGCAGGGCAAAGTGGGTTCGCCGGTGGAGAAGGTTATCCTGTTCTGTTTCCAGTACGACCCCAGTACGGGCAAGTATAGCTTAGCCATTATTCGCGTCATCCAGCTTGCCAGCGTGTTGACCGTGCTGGCGCTGGGTGGTTTCATCTCCACGCAGATGTATCGTGAGAAGCGCAGGCACAAGAAGGAGGCAAAAGGATGAGAGGAGTGCCTCTGATACCCGAAACAGCCAGCACCTTCGCCCAGCAGTACGACCTGCTGTTCTGGTTCCTGACGGCAGTGACGGTGTTTTTCACCGTGCTGATTTTTGCGCTGGTGCTGTACTTTGCCTACAAATACCGGCGCGGCTCCAGCGCCAGCCGTGCAGGTGCTAAGGATACCGACCTCCGGCTGGAAATCGGCTGGTCGCTGATTCCGCTGACGGTGGGGCTGGTGGTCTTTGTGTGGTCGGCAAAGATGTATGCAGACGTGTACGGTCCGCCACCGGAGAACGCCCTGGAGATATTCGTCATTGGCAAGCAGTGGATGTGGCATGTCCAGCATCCCAACGGCATCCGCGAAAACAACGAACTGCACGTCCCTGCGGGGCGACCGGTGAAGCTGACCATGATTTCGCAGGACGTGATTCACAGCTTCTTCGTGCCGGCGTTTCGCATCAAGCGCGACGTTCTGCCCGGCAGGTACAACACGGTGTGGTTCACCCCCACCAAGCCCGGCAAGTACCATCTGTTCTGCGCGGAGTACTGCGGCACCCAGCACTCGCGCATGATTGGCTGGGTGTACGTGCTGGAGCCTGCGGAGTACGAGAAATGGCTCGCCAGCGGTGGTGAAGCCCGACCGGGTGCTGTCGCCAGTGGTGCAGGCACAATGGCAGGGGTCTCCACGGCGTCGCTGGTGGAGGCGGGCAAGCAACTCTATACCCAGCTGCGCTGTAACGCCTGCCACGGCACTGCCGACGGACAGCGGGGTCCCACGCACTACGGGCTGTTCGGCAAGAAGGTGAAGCTGCGCGATGGGACGGTTGTCGTTGCCGATGAGCAGTACATCCGCGAGTCCATCCTTCGCCCGCTGGCAAAGGTCGTGGATGGTTATGAACCCATCATGCCCAGCTACGAAGGGTTGTTGAACGAAGAGCGCACCCTGCAGCTGGTTGCCTATATTAAATCGTTGAAGAAGCCTTCACAGGTTGCGGAGGTGAAGCCATGAGCATGACTGTAGCCCGACCCGGCGAGGTGCGCCACAACTACCTGAACGCAGGCGATACTGTGCTGTCGTGGTTGCTCACCACCGACCACAAGCGTATCGCCATCCTGTATCTGGTGTCGGTGACCTTCTTCTTCATGGTCGGCGGGTTGCTCGCGGCGCTGATACGGTTGGAGCTTTTGACCCCGCAGGGCGACCTGATGACCTCCGAGAACTACAACCGGGTGTTTACCATGCATGGCGTGGTGATGATTTTCCTGTTCCTGATACCTGCCATCCCTGCCGTGCTGGGCAACTTCCTGGTGCCGCTGATGGTGGGGGCACGCGACCTTGCCTTCCCCCGCCTCAACCTTGCCAGCTGGTATCTGTATATGGCTGGCGGGCTTATCGCCACGTGGGCGATGGTTCGGGGCGGTGTGGATACCGGCTGGACGTTTTACCCGCCATACAGCAGCTCGTACAGCACGTCGCAGGTGACGCTGACCATCATCGGCGCGTTCATTATCGGCTTCTCCTCCATCGCAACCGGGATTAACTTCATCGTCACCGTGCACAAGATGCGCGCGCCCGGCCTGACGTGGTTCCGTCTGCCGCTGTTTATATGGGCGCACTACGCAACCAGCGTCATCATCGTGCTGGGCACTCCAGTGGTCGCCATCACCCTGCTGCTGGTGGTGGTGGAGCGCGTGTTCCGGCTGGGCATTTTTGACCCCGCGCTGGGCGGCGACCCCATTCTGTTCCAGCACCTGTTCTGGTTCTACTCGCACCCGGCAGTGTACATTATGATTCTGCCTGCGATGGGCGTCATCAGCGAGGTGGTGGCGTGCTTCTCGCGCAAGCGCGTGTTCGGATACCACTTCGTGGCGTTCTCCAGCATCGCCATCGCGGTGATTGGCTTCCTCGTGTGGGGGCACCACATGTTCACCACCGGGCAATCGGTGTACGCGGGCATGGCGTTCTCTCTGCTGAGCTTTCTGGTCGCCGTTCCCTCTGCCGTGAAGGTGTTCAACTGGACCGCCACCATGTACAAGGGCACGATTGACCTGCGTGCGCCGATGCTGTATGTGATGGGCTTCTTGGGGCTGTTCGTTATCGGCGGGCTGACCGGGCTGTTCCTGGCGTCGCTCGCTACGGACATTCACCTGCAGGATACCTACTTCGTGGTAGCGCACTTCCACTATATTATGGTGGGCGGCACCATCTTCGGCTATCTGGCGGGATTGCACTTCTGGTGGCCCAAGATGACCGGGCGCATGTATCCAGAGGGCATCGCCAAGCTCGCCGCGCTGATTATTTTCGCAGGCTTCAACCTGACCTTCCTGCCGCAGTTTGTGCTGGGCTTCCTGGGGATGCCTCGCCGCTACCACTGGTACCCCGAAGAGTGGCAGATGCTTCACGTGATGTCTTCCGCAGGCGCGGCGCTGCTGGGGCTGGGCTACATCCTGCCAATGTTCTATCTGCTCTGGTCTCTGCGTAACGGCGCGTTAGCCGGTCCCAACCCGTGGGGCGCCACCGGTCTGGAGTGGAAGACCGACTCGCCGCCCATCACGCATAACTTTGAAGAGACACCTATCGTTACGGAAGAGCCCTACGCTTACGACAACCATTATCAGCATGAGGAGGTCGCCAGTGGTACAGGAACAGGCACCACAGAAACTCGGGATTCAGTTTGAGGACCTGCAACAGCAGAACGAGTCCTACATCGTGGGGATGTGGACGTTCCTGGTCACCGAAATCATGTTTTTCGGTGCGGTGTTCGCCACCTATCTGGTCTATCGTGTGGCGAATCAGGAAGCGTTCTGGGAGGCGCATCGCCACCTCAGCGTCCCGTTAGGCTTCTTTAACACCTGCGTTCTGCTGACCAGCAGTCTGACCATGGCGCTGACGGTGCACTACTCCCAGCGAGGGTTGCGCAAACAGCAGCTTCTCTGGCTGCTGGTGACCATGGCGCTGGCGATGACGTTCCTGGTGGTCAAGGGTTTTGAGTACCACCATAAGTTCGTAGAGGGGCTGGTGCCGGGAGCGAACTTCCGCTTTGAGCCGGCGGAGTACTTTCGCGTGGCGCAGCTGTTCTTCAGCCTCTACTTCGCCATGACGGGACTGCACGCTCTGCACGTGGCGATTGGCGTGCTGGTGATGGGCGTGCTGGCGATACTGATTGCCATCAGGCATCCCAGCGTGCAGGACTTTATCCCTGTGGAGCTGGTGGGGCTGTACTGGCACTTCGTGGATATCGTGTGGATTTTCCTGTTCCCGCTACTGTATCTGATACCGAGGTGATGAGCATGTCGGACGAACAGCATTCGCATGTGCATATCGTGCCCATTCGGGTATACCTGCTGGTATATGTTGCCCTGCTGGTACTGCTGGTGCTGACGGTAGGCGCGGCGTACCTGCCGGGGCATCACACCGTGTTGAACAACATCATTGCGCTGACCATCGCCATCGTGAAAGCGGTGCTGGTGGTGCTGTACTTCATGCACGTGCGCTACAGCACGCGCCTGACCTGGCTGTGGGCATCGGCGGGGTTCTTCTGGCTGGTGATTATGTTCATCCTGACGCTGGGCGACTACTTCACCCGCCACTGGGTTCCCGTTCAGGGCTGGGAGTAGCAGGGCAGGGGCAACCACAGCGGTTGCCCCTCATCACAGCCCCTACGGCGATGTGCCCACGTTCCCGCTTATCTGAACCGCCCCCGTGGAACGGTTGGTGATGCTCACCTCGCCGGTCATCACGTTATCGGTAATCACCGCCCGACGCACGCCTTCGCCAATCTCCACCTGCGGGCGGTTATCGCGAAACTCGCATCCGCGCACCAGCACCGTGCCGCCGCGCGCCTGTATCGCCGCGCGTCCCTCCCGGTCCTTATCCCACTGCATGAAGGTACAGTCCGAAAAGCCGACGGTTCCCGTGCCTTCAATGACCGCAATCTGCTTGTTCGGTCCCCAGTAGGCGCAGTTCACAAAACGCACCGTGCCCGAGTGGCTCGGCGCCACACGCACCATCGTGGGGTCGCTTCCCCGAAAGGAGACGAACTCGCCGTTGGTGATGAGGATGCCCATCGGGGCGGTCTGGTCTACCTGTACTGCCACCAGACAGTCGTCCGCGCCGATACCCAGGAAGTTGCCGTTGCACACGCCCGCCTTCGTCTGGATGAAGCGGTAGCCTATCCGGTAGCCGTAGCAGAAGGTGTTCAGCACGTATTGCCAGTCACTGCGCCCGAAGATAAACGCCTCGCCGTTCTGCATCTGCCACTCGAACAGTTTGGGCTTCATGCTGAACCAGGGGTTGAAGTGCACGTTCTCAATGCGCCCGATGTCGTATATCTGGTCTACCAGCACTCCCCGACGCAGGGGCTGACCGTGCACGTTGCGTATCAGGTGGCGTTCATTCTGGGTGGCATCAATGCCGTTGTAGGGGTTCAGCAGCTCCACGTCCAACACGGCAGGGTTTTTGCCGCGCATGGCGATTGCCCAGGGATAGGGGGTGGGTACGTCGTCGGTCTTTTGGTCGGGGTAGTAGATTACCACGCCTTTCAGCGTGCTGTTGGTGTTCAGGGTGATAAATGGTGCGCCTTCCTCGCTACCTGCGCCCTCGGTCACCAGAAAGGTCGTGCCGTCGTCGGTGGGTTTGGGCAAGCCTGCGTCCCGGATGCCGTTATGCGCCGGCACCGATTCCCACACTCCCTTCAGAGTCACGCCGTTGGGCACTACCAGATGTCCCTTGAACAGATAGAGACCGCGCGGTGCGTACACCACTCCGCCCCCGGCTTTGCCCGCTTCGTCCAGCGCCCGCTGGAAGGCGGCGGTGTCGTCCGTTTTGCCGTCCCCTTTCGCGCCGAAGTCACGCACGTTATAAACGTCGGTCTGTGCCATTGTCTCCAGTCCTCCTGTGAGTAACAGAAAGCCCACTGCTACCACGAGCCACCTCATGCCACTACCTCCCCATGCAATGGTGATGGGAACAGGTTCGCCGACGGGGCGAGGGTGTCCTGTTGGTGAGAGGCTCCGTGTTGCCCAACGAACAAGTGGGAGCTGCTCAATTGAGGTAGGCCTGCAGGGGTACAACATTTGACCGGTAGTTCTGCAGCTATGTCACCTCCGTGTATAATAACATCGAGGGTTCGTGAATCGGAAAGAAAAAGATGACAGAGCGATACTGGTACTACCTGAAGGATGGTAATCGGGAAGTGCCCGTCACAGAGAGTGTCCTGCGCGAAATGCTTCAAACGGGTGCTCTGGACAAAGAAACCCTTGTTTGGTCAGAATCGCTCGGAGAATGGACCCCCGCCTCGAAGATACCATCTCTCCAGGTGACCGCCACGCCTCAGCCGCCTCCAGTGCATCAAGCGATGCCGCTTCAACCTGAGCCGGATGTCTCGGAAGTCGTTCCGCAAGTTCGTCCATGGGTGCGTCTGTGGGCGAGGATGTTTGACTACACGCTATTCTTATTCTTCGTCGCTTTGATGGTGACGACCTGCGATCGGCTATCCGCTAATCGATTCTTCGCCCAATCAGGACTTTTGCTCTCTGTTCTGACGTATGTCTTTTTCTGGGTCCTGATGGCTTTTATGGAAGCGTTTTCGTTATCCACATGGGGAACCACTCCCGGTAAATGGCTTCTAGAGACAAAAGTACACAGCTCCAGCGGCAACAAACCTGCCTTTTCTGCAGCTCTCAGCCGCAGTTTCTTAGTCTGGGTGCGCGGAATAGGGATGGGTTTTCTGCCTGTAGGCTTTATAACAGCTATGGTGGCATACAATAAGCTCATCGCTAACGGTGTCACCACATGGGACCGTGATGTTGGATGTACAGTAGTGCACAGAAGGCTCAAACCAATGAAGGTGATAGGAATGGTGCTGTTTTTCCTGATTTTCACATTTTTGTTCATGATTGGTTCGGTGGAGTGACTGTTTCTGCCCCCAATACCTACCCTGTCAACCGGGAGTTATGGGATTTATCACTGCTTTAGACCGCTGAAGCACGACTTCAGCAATCCACACCTAACCTGCGCCAGCAGGTTTTGTCAGGTGTTGCCTGCGACTTCTAGTCGCAAGGACCCCCTCTCCCTTGTGATGTCCTAACTCGTGTCCGAACCTCAGGTTTGAACAGTCGTAGGCAATACGGTATAATCAGAAAGGCTGTCCAAAACCGACGAACAGAGGGGCTACTATGAGCGAGAATCTCTTGCTGAGACGCATCACGGCTGATCCTCAAATCTTCGGAGGTAAACCTGTTATCCGAGGTTTGAGGATTAAGGTGGAAAATGTACTGGCTCTTCTGGAGCAGGGCGTCAGCATAGACGAAATCCTGGAGGACTATCCTGACCTGGAGCCTGAGGACATTCGCGCCTGTATCGCCTATGCCCGCGCAACAGGACCTTGAACACGGTGCGGTTATCACTGTGAGCGGAACCCGTATCCGGGTACGACAAAGATAACGCCTGTCTCCCAAATATGCTCCTTTGCTCTTGCCCTTTTTCCCCATATGCACTATGATTAGATAGCGCACGGTTCAGGTTCATCGGCAATGATTTCTCCGACGCTTCTGGCAATAGATGCAGGCGGAACGAAGACCGACCTGCTGTGGGCACAGCCGGACGGGCGGGTGCTGGCACGGGTGGAGGGGCAGGGCATTAACATCGCCAGCAAGCCTCCCACCCTGTGGCAGAGTGTGCTGGAAGGTCTGCTGGGCGACGCTGGGGTGGAGCACGATTCGGTCAGCGTGGTCTGCGCCGGGGTGGCGGGCTACACTCTGCCCGACCGCAGGGAGCTGTTCGAGCGTTTACTGCAACAGCTCCTGCCCCGCGCCCGCCTGATCCTGCTTCCCGACTATGCGATTGCGCTGGAGGGCGCCACCGGCGGTGCACCGGGCGTGCTGGTGATTGCGGGAACTGGCTCCATCGCCTGCGGGCGCGACCGGGAAGGCAGGTTGATGCGTGCTGGCGGATGGGGCTACCTGCTGGGCGACGAGGGCAGCGGCTTCTGGATAGGCAGGGAAGCCATCCGCGCAGTGCTCGCCGCAGAGGAAGGCTGGGGGGAGGATACACACCTTCGGCAAATGCTGGCGGAAACCTTCGGCACGGGCGACACCGGCGAATGGCTAAGTGCCCTGTATCGCACGCAAAATCCACAGTCCCTGCTGGCGCAGATAGCGCCGCAGGTGAGCGAAGCCGCCGAGGGGGGCGATGCGCAGGCAAAGAACATCCTCATCGCTGCGGGCGACCATCTGGCTGGGCTGGTGGTGCACCTGGCGCGACACCTGCACCTGCCCGAAGATTTCCCTGTGTGCACGGTGGGAGGCGTCTGGAAGTCGCAGACGATACTGCTGAAGCGGTTCCGCGAGCGGTTGACCGAGCGACTTCCCCACTGGAAGGGTGAGGTGAAGCCGCCGCTTTACGCTCCGGTAGAGGGCGCCCTGCTGGTGGCACAACGCATGATGTGGGCGTAGGGTCTTTCTGCAGCCAGCGGGCGGTGCGGGGGGCATAGGTGCAGGCGAGACAGAGCCAAGCCAATCATCCAACTATGCCTTTATGAAAAACACTCCGTGTAGTCACTTCTCACGCTACAAGCAGGAGGCTCCCCAATATCCTACCTCTCTCCAAACTCCTCTTCCACCTCTCGCTGCACTTGTTCAAGCGAATATTGCTCCAATATCCAGTGATATACGCTGGAAAATCTTTCAACCTTTTCCAACTCTGAGCACAACTCATACACCCCTTCTTCGCCTGGACGCACTCCTACCTCAGTGTAGATATCCGTATCGGGTGCCAGCTGCCCTATCCGCCAATACCCTTCGCGCAACTCCGCAGGAGTTATCCGCGAAAAGTCGAGCCCGTCCGCACCACGCAACGGATCCTCTGTTCCTGCCAGCTCAATTCGGTCATACTGAACCGCTAATTCCTGCACATCTGCAGGGAGTTGGGCTAAAATCTGAGCATCCCGTGGTCCCGAAGACGGCACCAGCCGAAACACGCGCTCATCTCGCAACACCTGCAGCGCTTCCTCCCGCGCCTGTTCCACACTCAACTGCGCAATCCGCTGTTTTTGTGCCTGCCAGCGTTGCGACTCTACTCTATCCATCTGGAACATCTTCCATATCCGCTTGAACCAGCCAAGCATTGCCCTCACTCCTCACATCCCTGGACCGAATCTCTGTGCAGGTTGTTCAGGAAGCGTGCACTGATAGTATACCGATTTGTGTTGATTCGAAGAACCTGCTCCACACGCCGCAACCGCCGATGAGCACGCTTGTGCGCCTCTTTATCCAGCACCTGCAAGTTCCAACGACCGCTGTGAACCTTCGGTGGTAAACCCGCTGTCGGAAAGAGAGTGCGCTGTCCGCCGGGATGCCCCAGCAGGGGATTGACGTGATGCACAATATGTTCACGATTGCCCATGCGCAAGGCTTTAACTATCGTCTTTGCTGCATTACGAGCCCTCTGGTAATTTCGCACCGCCATCCGGGTCAGTACTTTTGACACACCTGCCAAACTGAGCTCCGCAACCAATTCAGTATATTCGCCGGCGCGATATGCCAGACACCCCTTATGAACAACCTCGTTCACCCCTAACTGTTCACGAATCCAATCGGTAGCGCCGAAAGTGAGCGAGGCTCCCACACCTGCCCAGAAGTTTCCCATCGTATACAACCAATCCAGCCCCAACGGGTCAACGCCGTTGATGGGGTCATTCCCGCAATACCGATAGAGGTTCGGGTCGCCGGTAGAGACGTCTATGGGGTCTCTCTGCAGCCAGCGGGTGGTGCGGGGGTCATAGGCCCGGGCGCCAACGTGGTATAAGCCTACTGTAGCAATCCACTCATACCCATACGCGCCTCTTCAGGTAATCTTGAACCAATAATCAAGAACTCTCTCAGCGTAATCGAAGCTAGCCACTCTATAGTCACCATGGCGTAAAATGTTCCACTCCATTAGAAGTCGCCGGGCTGGTTCTATAGGCTCACGGGGAACGAACAGGTAGCTCTTGTCGTCGTCCCCAATGATTATTATCATCAACTGGATGCATCCGCTCTCATTCTCGAGAAATTGCACTGCCGCCTCCTTCACCTCGTCTGGCTCCACAGGCGATTCCGAAAAACACCCATAAAACACAAAAGAGCGACCATAATCGTCGACATCTACCTCTTGCAGCTCTTGAAGTAACCTTTGCTTCGTCTGCTCCGTTAAGAGAGTTATGGGGGTGGTGGCTGGCAAAAAGCTAAACTCGGGTCTCGCTTCCCGATCGCGCTTGCTTTGCCAATACCATGTCAATCCAGAAGTGAGCAACTGGTCGGGCACTTGATCCATTGGAACTGTATAGCCGAAGAGGTAGGCGGCATAGCACACAGCCCCTCGCTGTCGGGTGTAAAGGGTAATTTCCTTTTGGGGTAGCCCTCGCTGGTACTCACGCCAACGTTTCAGGCGTTCCGCGATCCGATGCCACCAACTACCCATCTTTCCGCCCTCCTCAAAAACGGCTGCCTACCCATTGTCCCAAAGCACTTCCTGCCATCCCTCCTATGGCTCCCCCTAACGTCGTTCCTATGCCAGGACCTAACAGTATGCTGCCTAAAGCAGCGCCTCCTACTGAACCAACCGCTCCTCCGATTGCTCCCCCTACAGCTCGGCATCTTTGTGCACGCGGGGCAGTGGCTACATCATAGATGCTTAATGCGAGCCCTGCCACCATGCTACCGCGCGCCAACTTAGATAATACTCGAACCTCACCCAAGCGTTGCGCCCAGTTCGGAAGTCTGTGATGGTCGTAACGGGTCAAGAAGCCAACATCAGCGTTCAAGTGAACACCATGTTCAAGGTGGTAATCAATATGGAAAGTGCGTTCCCATCCGAACCGCCTGGTAGGATTAGGACGTCCGAAACGCACATGCCCTGTCCGAGTTGGCTTGTTTTGGTAACGCAGCGCGTATTCTAAACCGCCTCCGAAACCCAGTAGGCCGCCGCCAAACAGATTGGAAGGCACATCCAGCCATAAGGGACAGTCAGGTACAATAGGCATCAGTCCTGTAGGGTCGGTATAGTTTATAGGGTCATTCCCACAGTACCGATACAGGTTCGGGTCGCCGGAAGAGGTGCCTATGGGGTCTTTCTGCAACCAGCGGGTGGTGCGGGGGTCATAGGCGCGGGCGCCAACGTGGTATAAGCCTACTGTAGCAATCCACTCATACCCATACGCGCCGTTCCAGCGGAAGGGGTTGGGCGTGGAGCCTACCTGTTCAATGGGGTTGCCCCAGGCGTCGTAACTGTAGCGGTCGGTGATATTGCCCTGATTGTCAAGGAGCAGGCGGACATGACCGCGCCCATCGAGGATATAATAGCGTGTACCTGCAGGGTTGCGCAAGTCGATTCGGGCAACAGGTCCCAGCACGCCCCACACATACATCGCACGCACCCCGTTCGTATCAGCCTCTGCAAGAAGCGTATCCCCGTCGTAGATGAGCGTCACTGCTCCCTCAGAGGTTTCCATCCACACACGTCGCCCAAGCGCATCATAAACCGCCTGATAGCCCTCGGTACCAGACACGACAACCAGGTTGTCAAACGGGTCATAAGCGTATCCATTTACTACGCCATTCCAGTTAGCGGTCACACGATTTCCGTTTGCGTCATAGGTGAACGTCCAGTTGCGCGATGGCACGCCCACTAGGCGATTCTGGGCATACTGCCATGTAGTGCCGGTCCAACTCGTCAGGTTGCCGCCCGCGTCATAGGCGAAGGTGGCCGTTGCTCCATTCAATCGTTCATATTGCAGAGAGCCGTCAACGTTATATTCCCACTCCCAGACGCGATTTGACACGCCGCTGACCTGTTCGATTGCTTTGCCCAGGGTGCCATCGGTGTAATAGCCGCGGTCGGTGCCTCCTGCACCTCGATAATCGTATTGGGCGAACAAGTTTCCGTTGAAGGCGTGCTGTATCAATCCCACCGCCCCGACGGACTGACTGTCAACATAGCTGATCGTCGTCTGCAAAGTGTTATTGTTACCCACAGGGTATGTGGTCGGGGTCTTCACCCGTCCAGCTCCGTCGTATTCATAGTGCACCAGCGGTATACCATTGTAGGCGATATGGGTCAGGCGTCCTGCCGCATCATAGCCATACTGAAGACTACTGCCCCACGAAGCAGTCAGTGTTTCCACCTCGCCGCTGGGTAGATAGCTATAGCCAAGTGCATAGGACACGGAGCCGATTGTCCCGCTTTCTTGCAAAAGGCGTCCAGTCGTCGACTCGTAGCTGAAAGTCAGGCTGGTGCCATTTGTAGATGCACTGAGCAATCTGCCGGCAGCGTCATAGGTGTAGCTGCTGTAGGGAGTGCCGTTTACCTGTATTTGGGTCAATTCTCCTGTCGGACGGTAGCTGAACTCTATCTGGGTGCCGTCCGATTTGGTCCAGCGTTTGACCCGCCCGCAGCAGGTGTAGTCAAAGCTTTCCGCGCTCAGCCCGTCCACCTGTAAGGTGCGCAGCTCGTCGCGATTGCCGTAGGTGTAGCTAACCCCAACCCCGTTGCCGCCTTGCACACGCGTGAGCCGACCGAAGTTATCGTAGGTAAGGCTGGCGTAGGTCTGCCCGTTGCCGAAGCGGATTGCCGACAACAGCCCGGCCGCGCCAAGAGCCGTTTGCTGATTGTAGAGGAAGTTCACAGTGCGCTGGCGCGCATCAGTCAGGCTGCTTAAAGCGATACCGCTCCAGTTGAGGCTGATGCTTGTGTTATCGCTGTAACGCACTTGCGTGGGCAAACCGAAATTGTTCAGCGTAACTTCTTGCCAAATAGAGGGTTGCCCTTCGCCGTTGGGATAGGCCTCCCAGCGCTTTGCCCGTCCGAAAATATCATAAGCAGTGATGCGTATTACCCTTCCCGTCGGGTCCCACAGTGCACTCACCTTGTTACGCCACTGGTGATCCGCTGCGTAGTAATTGTATATCCAGGGCAGGCGGCTTGGTTCCGAGAAAGAGAGGACACGCCCATCTGGCAGGTATTCGAAGCTCCATGTATGGTTTGCCCCATTTTTAATCGCGATGGGTAGTCCTGCCTCACTATATTGAAACTGCGTTTGTACGCCTGTAGGATCCGTTATGTTACTGACCAGGTTGGCTTCGCCAATCTGTGTATACCCGAATGACCATAGATTGCCGCCTCTATCTACATATTGAGTAACTTTGTTGGCATCGTCGGGCAAGTAGGCGTAGCTTTCCGTCCATGCGGGTTGCAAGTCACTGGCATTGCGGAAGTACTGAACCTGCACAACCCGACCTTCAGAATCGAAGATGTATACTGTGCGCTCATTGCCTGCATGGGATAAAGATGGGCAAACATACTCCGCTTTGGAAAACATGTCTTTGTCGTCATCGATATAGTAGGTCAGAGTGGACGAGGGTTTGCCCTGCGGCTGGATGGTAATCCTCAGTTTGCGAGGTTCACCGTTCATCCTTTCTACATATGTATACTGGTAGGATGTGGGGTTGAGCGACCCGATACGGTATGAGCCTAAACGAAGTCCGTTTTCAGGGGCGGTCTGATTATTCAGGGTGGCGTTGGTCCACGTCCATGACTCCTGCCAGAAGGGACCATACGGTGGCCCCCCGTATCCACCGCCTCCACTGCCCATGACGGTTAGAGAAGAGAAACCGTTGGTCGAGAAACTGACTCCACCCCATGAAATGGAGCTGCTGGACACCGAACCTATGTTGTTCCACGTCGACGAGTTGCCAAGCTGGTGGGAAACGGTACCGTATTGGAAGCGCAGCTTACTGCCAGATACTGAATCGGTCAACGTGACAGTGCCGGTAGCATCGCGCGTTACCGTAATCGCGTTGCCCAACGGGTCTGTGATGTTTGTGATGTAAGCCACCCGCGGCTGGTCCCGGGATGCGGAAAACTGGTAGAGCCAGTTACCCTTGGCATGCATTGCGCCGGGAGGTCCGCCCCGCAGGACAAAAGTGCCCGGAGATGGTTCTTCCAGCTTGCTGTAAACGCCTTTTGCACCACCATAGACAGGCACACCATTTTGTTGCCCTGTTTTCCAGAAGCGTAACGACAATCCGTTCGCGTCGTATACCACTACTTCGCGCTGGCGAGGCCAAAGAGGTCCCTTTGCTGCGTTTGGGTCTCCAACACGCCCCCACAAAGGTACTAGCGGAACTGGAGAGTCTCGTTCCGGTTGTGCCAAAGCACTGCTGTCGTCCTGTCCTGTCGAGCGAATAACCACACAGATACGTTCCAAACCGAACCATCCGTCAGCATTCGCCAGGGGTTCTCCCATGTAATCGTCGATCTCCTTGGGGGCAGATGTTCGGGTATAACCGGTATGAGGAACGTCAACCGCAGCGAAGGGAATGCTATAGGCAGTTTGCCCTGTGACCGGGTGCAGGCGGCACAGGGCGGGGTCGCAGAACCAACCAGCTCCATCGACTAAACTGACCCCCATATCCAGAAGCACCACACTTCCCGCACGATAGATATCCACCATCCGCTGAAAGCTGGCAGAGGCATAACCCATGCGAGTGCCATGTGTGCGCGGTTGCGTCTCGGACGCGTAGTGCACGTCGTTAGGCGTCATTAACACCTCTTCCCATAGGGTAACAGGTATCTTAACCACTGCCACATAGCGCCCTGTCAGTTGCTCGTACTGGACGGGAACCTGCTTGAGAAACACGAAGTCGCTTGTTCGTGTATCGTTGGTTTGAGACGATGGCGCGCTGGCATACGCTTCTGCTAGCAGGTCGCCGGCAATCGCTACGGCTCCAGCATACACAGTGCCTCGTGGAGGGTTCCCGGAATTAGTCCACCCACTAGCGACCGCAGTTACCTTCAGCCGCGTGTAAACCGAGACCTGCGGCGGTGGGTCGCCTGCGCCCTGCCATACTAACTTGACGACACTTACTCCTGACCCATGAATGCTACCGTGGCTGGCATCATAGTAAACCGGGTGGTCGGTAGACTCAATCAGCGCATAAGATAAACCAACGTTAGAATCAAACCGTTGTGTAAGCGTTTCCCACCCTCCAGAATGGTATTCCCGTCCTTGAGGCGAGTTGTAGGTGTCGATATGAACGCGATGCCAGCAGTCTCTATACGCGTATGGAGGGTTATAGTAATCAAGCCAAAACAGCGGAGGCCATCTAAGGGTGACATTTAAATGTCCGGGTACGAAGCCGGTCTCCGTTTCGAACCGATATTCGACACTCCATAGAGATGCCGGATTATACTGCGCGTGCACGGGGGAAAAGGAAAGCAGAATAACGAGAAACCAAAGAAGAAACCTGCAGATGTAACGGTCGCAGAGCGTCCCCTCTACCCCCCCCCCTGTATTTGTGAGGGGAGTTACAAAGCACATTTTCATAGATCCAGAGTCAATCCCACTTTTCGACGTAGTAGTAGCGTTCATGATGAACCCTCCTCTCCGGTCGCAGGGTTGGTGGAATTGTTCTCCAACCTTATATATGCAAGATTCGTACCATTCGAGGCGTTTTGGGGGGTTAAGGCGAGATTTTTTCAACAGATTTTGCTTGTACCGATTAGCCGAACCGCTCCAGCAACAGCCGTTTGGCGCCTTCCTTGTCGTTGGGCGCGAGCCTGCCCTCAATCACCTCGTTTTGCAGGAAGGCTTTGCACTCACCCACCTGCTTGCCCGGCGGAATGCCGAGCAGTTGCATAATCTCGCGCCCGCTCAGAGGGCTATCCAGCGACTGAACGTCCTCCCGCGAGGTGAGAAGCTCAATTCGCGCCTCCAGCGCGTCGATATCTGCCTTCGGATAGGCGAGGTTACTCGCGGCAATATCTGCACGCACCAGGGTCAGCAATTCTTTCAGCAGACCGTCAGCGTCGCGGATGAGCCGGCGCACCGCCGCATCGCTCCACGAGTAGTCGTACTCGCCGGGGCGCATGTGCAACCGCACCAGCGTCACCACCTGCTCCACCACCTCGTTGCTGTAGCGCAGGCGACGCAGGATCTCTCCCGCCATCTGCGCCCCCACGTTCTGGTGACCGTAGAAGTGCACCCTGCCTCCTTCATCCACCGTGCGGGTGACCGGTTTGCCCACGTCGTGCAGAAGAGTCGCCAGCCGCAGGGTCAGCGAGGCGTCCTCCGGCAGGTGCGAAAGCGCCACCAGCGTATGCTCCCACACGTCGTCCAGGTGGTATTCGTTCTGGGTGACGCCGTGCATCTGCGCCAGCTCAGGGGCGAACTGTTCCAGCAAACCCGTTTCCAGCAGGAGGCGCAGTCCCTTCACCGCGTGGGGCGCCTGTAGCAGTTTGGTGAACTCATCGCGGATGCGCTCCTTACTGATGATGGCGAGGCGATGGGCGGTTTTGCGGATGGCGTCGAAGGTGTTCGGCTCGATATCAAAGTCCAGCTGCGCGGCGAACCGTATCGCCCGCATCGCTCGAAGCGGATCCTCCTCGAAGGTAACGGTCGGGTCCAGAGGGGTGCGCAACAGCCCTGCCTGCAGGTCGTTCAGCCCCATGCCCGTCAGGTCCAGCAGGTCGCCGGTGTGCAGGTTGCGCATGAGGGTGTTCACGGTGAAGTCGCGGCGGAAGGCGTCCTCGCGCAGGGTGGCGGGCTGTACCTGCACGGGCTTTCGGCTGTCGGCGGAATAGCTCTCGCGGCGGGCGGTGACCAGCTCGAACTGCACCCCGCTGATGTGCACCATCGCCGTGCCGAAGCGTGGATAGGTGACCGGCAGGTGGTCGGTGACGCCCTGCGTGTGGAGCCAGTGTGCCAGCTCCAGCGCGTCCAGCTCGGTCACGATGTCCACCTCCGGGCGGAGTGGACGCCCCAGAATCTGGTCGCGCACCACGCCGCCAACCAGGTAGAGGTTCCCCTCCCACTTCGTGCCGCGCGTAATCCGGCGTACAAGGTCTATCGCATCCAGTGCATGGCTCACATGTTCAGTGTACCACAACTATCTGCGTTTCTCCCCGACGAACTGCTATCGGGAAGCCACGCCTCAACTCCTCACCCGTTACCCGCCGTTCCCTGCGCCCGACGCGCACCCGGTAGACTTTGCCCGTCTGCACGGTGAACCACTCAGGGAACTCGTTCAGACGGGGATAGTTAGTCGGCAGGTTCAGGTGCTCGCGGTGGCGTGCGGAGTCGAACTGCAATGCCCCCTGCCAGTCCGCGCCGGCGGAGAGGGCGACGGTCAGGCTATCGCCGTTGCGAACCGCTCCCACCAGCAGGTCGGGGCGCCACGGTCGGGGGATGACGCCCTGCGTGAAATACAGCCCCGCCATCAGCGCAGTGCGAGCGTAGTTGCCGTCGCCGTACCAGCCTTCCACGATGCCATCTTCGCGCTGTTTGCCCAGAAACAGGGGCAGTTCCGCCTCTAACCAGCGGAAACCGCTGTCAATAGGCAGGCGGTTCAACAGGAGCAACGCCCCCTCAATAGCATCGGCGAAGGAATCTGCTCCTTCCCACAGCAGGTACTTCGGCTGATGGATGCGCTCTAACGCAAGCCTCGCTGCGTCGGTAAAGGTCTCATTGCCAGTTGCCAGCCCGAAGGTGTACACGCCGCTCAGCGCATAGCCCCAGGTGTCAGGCACGGCGGCATTGCGCACCTCGGCGGTGGAAGCAGTGAGCAGTCCGTACCACAAGCCATCGGCGTTGCGAGCCTTCTGCAGGAGGCGGGAGAACATCTGCTGTAGGGGGCGCAGGTAGCGTCGCGCTTTGGGTGGGTTCGCTTCGCGCACCATCACGTACAGCTCCGCCAGCCCGCCGATAATCTCGTTGCCGTGGTCGTTCAGGCTCAGCACGTCGTTGATGGGTTTATGCTGGCTGAAGTCCCAGCGGTGTGCCGGCAGGCCGCCGTTGCGCGGGATGACCTCCAGGCAGTAGGCATCCCCGATGCGTTCCGCCCAGCGCAGGTAGCGTCCGTCGCGCGTCATGGCATACAGCCGGCTGAGCACCTGAAGCAGCTCGCCGTTCACTTCGGTATCGTCGGCGGGCAGGTTGCCGAACTCGGAGCGGATGGGAGCGTGCTCGAATATCGCTTCCACCAGCTCGGTCATGCGCTCGGTCCACCAGCCTCTGCCCATCACCTCCGTCATCGGCAGGAGACCGTCCTTGCAGTACTCCGCCGCACCGAACAGCAGGCGACGGATGTCACTATCGGGGTGAACGAAGGTGCGTTTCTCCATGTCATACCAGTCGGGCAGAACGCCGAGGCGGTTGGTTATCCTGCGCTCGCTGGTGAACGTACGCTGAATCTCGCTCTGACGTTCGGGGGCGAGGAAGTACGCTGTCAGGTACAGGAAAGGCGCAAGGTCGGCGGCGTTGTCGTTGGGCGCCCACACGCGCTGGTCGGTGCGTCGGGGAAGCAGGTCGGTCTGCCGGTCGCGGATTGCCCACCATCCGTCCAGCACGCCCATCGCCCGGCAGAAGGCGCGTCTGGCTATCTCGGCGCGACGCAGAGCCTCACGCCCGGCGTCACGCTCGCGGCGCCAGGGATATGCCTGTCCCAGCACTTGCGGAAGCATTGCCCACCATCGGTTCCCCTGAAAGATGTGCCCGCCCGGATGGGTGTCCAGGTAGAAGTTCTGCTCTGCGCGGAAGACGCGATATGCCTGTGCAATTTCCGCGGCAGGTTGTCGGGCAATCTCTATGGGGAATCCGCCCGGAGCGCGCTCCCCTTCGCCCAGCTCGCAGATAAGCACGCGCGGCGCTACACAGGCGAAGATGTCGGCAAAGTCAAAATGCTCTTCCAGCCCCGCGAAGTTCCAGCAGGGGCAGTGCCCGTTCTTCATGTTCTGCACGGTGGTTAGCCAGCCGCTACTGCAGGCGATTTTGACCCGTTCGTCCAGCGCGGCGATGTACATGGTGGTCTCGCCGCCAAGCGATAACCCGCAGACCCCGATGCGCCTCGCGTCCACCTGCGGGATGGTGCACAGGTAGTCCAGACAGCACAGGCAATCCCACACGCGCTCACCCATCAGCGACCATCCGCTGTGCTGAAGGTCGTGCGAGCCGATGTCGGGCGCCATCACCACATACCCCATCTCCGCCAACGCACGCCCGTACCAGTAGAGACCGACCCCTTTGACCACCTGTTCGCCTGTGCCCCCGTGTCCATGCAGGGCGAGTATCGCAGGCGCTTTGCCCGAAGGCTTCAGGGGCAGTGCCAGCCACGCATGGACGCGGCGGTCGGGCAAAGTTTGCAGGGTAACCTCCTGCACTACGTAACCGCCAGCAGGTTGCTCAAACCGATTCAGCACCTGCGGTTCTAAGGGCACGCGAGCAGGCTGACCGCCTCCCATCATCAGCTCAAACAGTTTCTGGCGGCACCGTGCCTGCCACTGGCGAGCTTCGGACACTGTGCGCGCCACAAAGCACATCTGTCGGATGGTCATAGAAGCACCTCCGGGCGTTTTGGGAAAGCAGTTCGCGCTGGTATGGGGAGGTTCCTGTTAGGCAGATTTCAGGAGGTTATCTATGGCGTCGTTCCACATCATTTTAACCGTCGCCGACGCTTGCTCCAGTTGCTCTATCAGCACCTGCTGGAAAATCTCTCTTCCCCTGCTTCCCACCGTTGCGAGATTGTAGTAAACCCAGTCGCCGATACGGATAAACCCCATCTCATGTCCCTGAGCGAATAGCAACCTGGCAAACTGCCTGGCTTCCTGAGTGGGTTCCTCTCTCACAAAGGCGAACAGATAATCGTGTTCATCTGTCAGCTTGTTGTGGAAAGTTGACTCAACGCGCTCCCTGTCTATCCGGCGCTCGGTTACCTCCAGAACCATACGCACAACGCCGTCCTTATCCAGAACGGTAACATCTCCGCCGACACCCGCGGCGCTGTCAGCGACGTTGATACCCTGCGACTGTATACTCCAGCCAAGCTCAAAGATGCGCGATATGCTTTCCAGCAGTGCACTGACCAGCAGTACCGGGATAGCTCCTCCGCTTCTCTGGCTCAGCAGGTGTTCCGTAATGAGCCGGTACTGTTCTAAACTGATGCGAGGCAAGCGCTTCACCTGTATCGTAGCCTCTCGTTCACGCAATTCGACGAATCGGTAGAGCAGATAGCGCAAGAGAGTTCGAACCTGTTCAGTATCTGCGTGCTCCAGCTCGGTGATGTAGTCCAGAAATGCATCGTATGCAGATTTGTCTTTAAGCCCTTGCCGGGTCTCTGGGACAAAGCGGATGTTTCGGCGGAATACCGCAAGGTAGGGACCACGTGAGCATGGGATACGCTTGCTGACCAAGAAGGGGTTCACCACTTTTTCATCAAGCGACCGTCCTGAAAAGGCGTTCTCGCCCTGGTTGGCGTAGGGTGACCTGATGTCGGCATCAGGAACCAGCAACCGCACCAGAGCACATCCGAGTAGCGCCTCGCGGTACGATTGGGTAGCTGTCTCAAAGAGCGCTCTTGTAATTTCCTGCACATGCACACTCACAGGCGGGGGTTGACCTGCTGCGTATGCCTCCTCCGCCCACCGAAACTCCTGTTCCAACAGCTCTTCGGCTTGCGCGTAGTTAATATTCTTTGCCATGCTATTGTCTTTGTTTTCTCAACGTTCAATCTTGTAATTGACCCACAGGGCTTCCTGCCTTGGTTGCTTCACCGAATGACAGGTTCTAATGGGAGCAAGGATGCATGTCCAGTCGCCGTAGAGCTCGTCCATCAAGGCACAGCGATAACCGGAGATAGCAACCTTCCCCTTGCACTGGTGCAAGACTTGCGCCAGCTCGCGGTGTGCCTCTTCGTCCATCTCGAAACCGTAGGCACGCTTATCCCCTCTGGTTTCGGGCACATACGGTGGGTCACAGTAAAACAGTGTGTTGGGTGAGTCGTAAAGACGAATAACCTCTATGGCAGGGCGATTCTCTATTTGAACCCGAAGCAATCTTTCGGCAATGTCAGCCAGCATTTCGACGCCACCCAGCCAGCGTGAAACAACCCCTGACATGCCTCGCCGCGAGGTGTTTTTGCAGTTAGCCCACCGTCCCAGTGTTGCCGTTTGCGCTAAGCCCGTACGCGCCTGACGTGCCCGCACGTAGAATCGCCGCGCCCTTTCGAGGTCGGTAATGTCCTCCTCTGGCGGCGAAACCGCCAGGTCGAACTCTTCCCGTGAAAACGGCGTCAGGGCAATGGCTTTAATCAGTTCGTCCGTCTGCTCTCTCAACACCCGGAAAAAGTTAACAACCTCACCGTCCAGGTCATTATATGTTTCTACCGGAGAGGGTTCACGATTCAGTAGAACCGCTGCAGAGCCACCAAAAGGCTCGCAATAATGGTGGGCAGGAGGTAGCAGAGGTAGTAACCAGTCTAAGTGTGAGTACTTTCCTCCATACCAGCCAAAGGCAATGAGCTTTCGTCCATTCGTTCTACCGTTCCGTGAGACGAGAGGTGCAGGCTTGCGCCCGTGTTGTGGCGGGGCGACAAGGAAGTATTCGGGTTCTTCCGCCGGCTCAAACAGTCCCATCGTGCCTCTCTCTGCCTCTTAGTGTCAGCATCATTCTGCGTGCCTGATGCAGATATATATTACCTTACTCGTGACCAACGGGCAACACGATGGATGACCTCACCAGTATTTTTCTGAGAAATCTTTCCTATCCCTTGCAAATTCCTGTGCGCTGTGGTATTATTGAAGCGTATCAGTGAAACCTTTCAGTGATGCCTTTCAATAATCAGAGGAAGCATGACAACACGACGTAAACCAAGCATGCTCGATGTGGCAAAACGGGCGGGGGTGTCTCAGACCACCGTCTCTTATGTGCTGAGCGGGCGCAAAGATGTGGTTATCCCCGAAGCGACCCGCAAACGCATCTGGCAGGCAGCGCAGGAGCTGGGTTATCGTCCAAACAGCCTCGCACGAGGACTGGTGCGCGGCAAGACCCAAACCATCGGAGTGCTGATGCCGCGTATGGATAGCAGTTTCCACGCGCTGATTATGGATGGCATTCAGGAGGTGTGCACCGCTCAGGATTACCGCGTGTTGCTTGCCGACTCCCGCCATAATGCTGATCTGGAAGCCAGGCAGGTGGAGATGCTGCTGGAGCACCGGGTAGACGGTATTATCTCCATCGCAGTAGCTGGTGAAGCTTCGGGCGACTGGGTACGCCTATTGAAGCGCGAAGGCGTGCCTCTGGTTATCGTGGATGAACACACTTTTGAGGGCGAAGCGGACTGTGTCATCTCCGACGACGTGCTGGGTGCTCGGCTGCTGGTAGAACATCTCATTCAGCTGGGGCACCGGCGAATCGTGCACCTGAGCGCAGGCACGGAGATGAGCGCAGCACGCGACCGTCGGACAGGTTACTTGCTTGCCCTGCAGGCGTCAGGTATCGAACCTCGCGAAGAATGGATCCGCGGCGACTCGTTCTTTATGCCTGTTGAACGCATTCGCCAGGTCGTGGAGGAACTGCTGGACCTGCCTGAACCCCCCACCGCTCTGTTCGCAGCAAACGATGACCTCGCAGCAGAAGCCACTCATGTGGCAAGAGAGCTCGGTATCGCCATTCCGGCGCAGCTGGCGGTGGTGGGTTATGGGAACACAGAGGTAGGGCGTCATTTGCAGTTGACCACGGTGCACCAGGACCCGCGTCTGATGGGACAGATAGCTGCTCGACGCCTCCTGCGTCGCCTGCAGGAAACGGAAATGCCAGTCAAGTGCATTGTGCTTCCGACCCGGCTCATTGTCCGGGAATCGTGCGGGAGCTCTCTGAAAACACAAAACTAACAGAAGGAGGTTCCAAACAATGCAAGTCTCACGCCGTGGCTTTACACTGATTGAGCTTCTCGTCGTCATCGCGATTATCGCGATTCTGGCGGCAATCCTGTTCCCGGTGTTCGCTCAGGCTCGCGAGAAAGCGCGACAGGCATCCTGCATCAGCAATATGAAGCAGATAGCTCTGGCGAAGCTGATGTACGCTCAGGATTACGACGAGACCCTGCCGCTCAACCGAATCTTCTCGTTTGACCCCGATCTGTCGTACGTCACGTGGCGTTGTGTCGTTCAGCCCTACATCAAGAACGAGGGCGCATGGATTTGCCCATCCGCACCGCGTCACCTCAACGAGTTCTACTGGCCCCTCTGGGTGGGCACGCCGTTTATCGGTGGCAGGGGGTGCGTGTGCGATGTCACCATGACGCTGGACGACTTCAACGCGAACCCCCAGCGCTTCAAAGGTTTGGCAAACTACGCTTCCAACGGGCATATCTCGTGGTATGTCCGCACCCTCGCCTACTTCCAAAAGCCCGCAAGCACCATCATGGTGCTGGAAACTCACGACATGTGGCCCGACCTGGAGGCGTGGACAATCCCTTGGCAGTACTACAACGGCACATGCGGAAGCCTGCCGTTCTGGCACAACAAAAGCGGTAACTGGGCGATGGCAGATGGGCATGTCAAGTGGATGCGCTTAGCCGCAACCCTGGCACCAGAGTTCCTGTGGGACAACGAACCCACGAACTATCCTGACCAACCCGCATGGACCGTGCAGGGATTGCTGGATGCGATACCGCCGTGTTACCGCTAACGAGAGGACACAGGTAATATGAGAAGGGAAGTGCCGGCATCTATCGCTTTGCTGGTGGTCGCAGTGGTACTCCTCGCCATTGGGGTGGCGTACTGGTGGGCAACCAAGCCTGACAAGGGGATGAACGAACAGGCAATGCGCCAGGAACTGCTGGAACGCGCTCGCAAGGGGCAGCTGCCCGGCGTCACACCGGAGGTACTACAGAGGCTGGAGGCGCAGGCAGGCGGTAAGTAACCGCCGAATATGCCAGTAGCAGAATATCAGGAAAGGAGGCTGACGACGAGGATACTGTGACCACCAGCCATACGGATAAGATAGACGTCCTGCTCTCGACCGATGTGGGGGCGGAGATGGATGACCAGTGGGCGATTGCGCACCTGACGCTTCAGCCCCGCATCCACCTGCTGGGCATCGTGACCACGCACACTCCGTACCTCACCGCACAGCGTTCGGCAGAGATTGCCCGGGAGGTGCTGAGCCACCTGCCCATCGCGCAAAAGCCGCCGGTGATACCCGGTTCCAGCACCCCCCTGGAAAGCCGGGACCAGCCCCACCGCAACGAGGGGATAGATTTTATCATCGAGACGGCGAGGCGCTACAGCTCGCACCGCCCGCTGATACTGCTTACTATCGGTGCAGCGACCGATGCCGCCTCCGCTCTGTTACACGACCCCTCGCTGACGGAGCGGGTGAGGGTGGTCTCTATGGCTTTCCATAGCGTCGAGGGTGGCGGACGCGAGTTCAACGTGCAGAACGACCCCAAAGCGTGGCAGGTGATTCTGGACGCGCCTGTAGCGCTGACCATTGGTCCTGCCGTCACGTGCATTCGCGACCTGACCATGAGCCTTGAGCAGGCGCAGTCACTCCTTGCAGATTGTGGTGAAGCGGGCGAGTATCTGGTAGGCCTGCTGCGCTGGTGGCTGAATGCGCGACCGGAAACTGTCCAGGGGGTGACAGGCAGACGCGATGCCTGGCCCATCTGGGACGAAATCGTGACCGCCCACCTGCTGGGGTTAACCGAAACAGAGACCCTGCCTCGCCCTCACCTGCGCGATAATCTGGACCTCGAGTTCGCACCACGTGACGGTCACCCCCGACCGACGGTGAAATGGATTCGAGCCGTGCGCGCAGATGCGTTATGGCAGGACCTTATCCATCATTTGCGCCATGCATACGAAGGAGAGCACAACCGTCAGGGAGGCTGATTGGCGTGTTTCGGGGGAGGCGTCCGCTCGCGATGCTGGCAAAGGGCGGCTCCCCCGCTGGATCGTTGTTGCGCTGTTGAGCGTGCTGATTGCCCCAATTGTCTGCATCTGGACCTTCCGCAGTGAGATACTGTACCGTTCGGCGGACCTGGCTTCCAGCTCCCTGCCGGTGGCAGCGGTGGTGTTCCTGCTCTTACTACTGCTGGTGCGTCGCTTCGTGCCCGCCCTGGGCAGGCGGGAGGTATTGTGGCTGTACGCAGTGGTAGCTGCGACGGTGGGCATCTCCACCATGGGCATGGTGCAGTTTCTGGTGACCACGCTGGTAGCCCCTTTCTGGTTTGCCACGGCAGGCAACCGCTGGGAGGAGTTCTGGGCGCATATTCCTGCATGGGCGGCGCCGCGCTCGCCGGAGGTGGTGAAGGGCTTCTTCGTGGGACAGTCCAGCCTCTACTATCCGCAGGTGTGGAAGGCATGGCTGGTGCCGATTCTGGTATGGACGGGTTTCATCGGCGCACTGCTGGTGGCGCAGTTTTGCCTGGCTCGGGTCTTTTACGTGCACTGGTCACAGCGCGAGAAACTAACCTTCCCCATGCTTCAGCTGCCGCTGGTGCTTACCTCCCGCCGTTCGGGTGGGAAACCTCTGCTGTGGGCAGGTATCGCCGTAGCTGCAGGGGTGCAGACGCTGAACGCCCTGCATTACATGGTGCCTTCCGTGCCCGAACTGCGCGTGCTTCCCACCGAGATTGGCAGCCGGCTTCCCCCGCCATGGAACGGCATCGGCACACTGTATCTGACCTTTTACCCCAGCGTTATCGGACTGTTTGCGCTCGTGCCGACCGGTATTCTGGTCTCCTGTGCCTTCTTCTTTGCGCTGGTGAAGGGTGAGAACCTGGTCGCCGGATGGTGGGGGCTGGGTGAAGCGGGTGGAGGCGGCTCAGGCTTCCCGTATACTGGGGAGCAGGCGCAGGGGGCGATTGTGGCGTTTGCGCTGGTGGTGGCGTGGTCGGCGCGAGGGCGAATTGGCGAGTCGTGGCGCAACCGGGAAGAGCGGGGGTGGTGGCTGGTGTTTGCCTGTGCGTTTGGCGTGCTGGTCGGCTTCGGGATTGCACTGGGATTGCGCGTAGCAGTGGCGGTGGTGCTGTTTGCGGTCTTTTTCCTGTGCATGGTCAGCATCGGCTGGCTTCGCGCGGCGCTGGGGCCCATCTGGAACCCGGGCAACGACGTCGCGTGGTGGACTCGTGCGCTGGTTCGCTCACCGATGCCCCTGTCGGAAGGCGTTGGGCTGGCGTACCTGAGGTGGTTCTCGTTCGGCGACTTTCGTGCACACGCTCTGCCCACCTATTCGGAGATGCTGAACCTTACCGATACGGTGCGCATTCCCCGAAAGCCCTTTCTGGTGTCGCTGGGTGTCGCGTCCTTGCTGAGTATTATCGCCAGCCTGTGGATTGCGCTGGACGTCTATTACCGCTATGGCGCGGCATCGGCGGTGACCGACCAGTGGCGCACCTACCAGGGCAGGCTGGCTTTTGACATTCTGCGCTCGCAGGTGGATGGTCTATCGCCACAGCCGGGCGGGTCGCAACTGCTGGCGGCTGGATGGGGGGCGTTGCTGGTGGTGCTGTTGCAAATGGCGAGGAGGCAGTTTTTGTGGTTTCCCCTGCATCCGGGCGGTTTTGTGATGGCGCAGAGCGGCGCGCTGGAGTGGATGTGGCTGCCCATCGTGATTGCGGGCACGGCGAAGTCGCTCGTGTTGAGGGCAGGCGGATTGCGGCTGTACGAGAAAGCGGTTCCGTTTTTCGTCGGGTTAATCGTGGGCGATTACGCGGTGTGCGGGGTGCTTGCGCTGGCAAGCTGGCTCTTCCGCATTCCGCTCTACAAACCGTTTCCGGTGTGAGGATGCGCTTATGGCAGATTTGTTTCCCCGTTTGCTTCATCCTGCTTACTGGCGCTGGCAGAATCAGCCAGCGGAGATGATAGGATTCTGGCACTGGACGGGAGCGGAAGACCTGAGCGAAGCAGTGTGCCGCACGAGAGCCAATGCCACCTCCCTGCACCTGCCTCTGCACTTGCTGAAGGACGAACGCGCTCGGTATGGCGTGCGCCCTCTGCCTGCGCCTCTGCAGATAGCCACCCCGCGCACGGGGGAGATGGAGTTTGATGCGCCGACGGGATTGACTCAGGTCTCCCTGCTGGTGACCACCTCCAACTCGCACGCGGAGGCAGAGGCGCAGCTATTCGCCGTCAAGCCCGTTCGCGAGCGCACGCCCCTGGCTCAGGCGCAGACGGAGCCACGTACTCAGCCTCACATCGTGCTGAAACCGGCAAAGTCTCTGCCTGCGGGAAGGTATCGGGTGCATGTTCGGGTTCGGAGGTCGCACGCGCATGTCTGGCTGGCTCCGGCGACGCAGGAGGGCACTCTGCTCAGGCTCAGTTCCGTCACTCTTCGCGGCTGGGGAGTGGATGGCACATGGCGCGACACAAAGGGAAACGAGCATCCGTTTGTGCGCCTCAGCCGCCACGATACCCCCGCACCGCTGGGAACCTCGCCCTTTGTGACGCTGGCACGGCTGGAGGTAGACGCCGGCGCGGGCATCGGCGAGCATAACAACGCCTTTTTCGTCACCTATCCCGACTGGTTCTGGAAGATGCACCCACAATCCGCGATGCGCGACCGCAGTGGCAACCCGATTCGCGCCGGGGATAATCCCTGGCCCGCTATGGATGATGCCGTGCTTACCGATGCTACGATACGGCAGATGCATGAGGCGGTTCCTCTGCTCCGAAAGCAGAAGCGCGTGCGCTACTGGGTGCTTGGCGGCGAGCAGGGCTATCCCGACTACTTCGGCTTGCCCGAAGGCGACTTCCGCCCGGAGTTTCTCGCCCACTACCGCGCCTGGCTGGATAGGAACGCCCCGCGTGAGCGCGAAGAGACCGCCCGCTGGCGACGGTTTCGCGAATCGGCGATGGCAGAGCGGTTCGCCTTGTATACGACGACCCTCCGTGCGTTGGACGCCGCACGCCCCATCTTTATCCCCACGCACGGCAACCCCTTCGCGCTGGACTTCCGCGTCAAAATGGGCTTCCCGATAGCCGACCTGGCGGGCGTGGCAGACGGCTTCGAAGCAGGTCCCATCTCCATTGACGACGACACAGAGCGATTGCACCGCCTGACGCTGGACCTGCAGAGCAGTTTCGGGGTGCCGGTGGTGGCGCCGCGGCTCGCGAACAAGCAGTTAGACCTCCGTGCACGTGGCGGCGGCAGGAGCTTCTCTCCCAAGTCGGCGCGGCGGGCGGTGTATGAGGCGATAGGGATGGGCGTGTGGCACATTGGGCTGGTGCAGTGGCGCGGTGACCTGCCCGATGGCGAGTGGGGAATCAGGGACACTCCCGCCGAGTCGGAATGCCGACGCCTTTTTGCGGAGGTGAAGCAATGTGCGCCTTGGCTGGAGGGGTGTTCCCGATTGCATCCGCAGGTGGGTATCTACCTCGCCGATGCCACATGGCGACGCTGGTGGCAGGACCGCTGGACACTGCTGTATGACCTTGCCTGCTCGCGAGGCTGGAACACCCTGTTTGTGCACTCTGCCCGCTGCGATGCTGAGCTGGCGCAGGATGTGCCGGTGCTTCTCAGCGTGGACAATCCCCATGTTGACAGGCAGGCGCATCAGGGGCTGAGCGAGTACCTTCGGGCGGGAGGCAGGATAGTGGCGGTCGGTGCGCTGGGAGTTCATGACGAGGCGGGCGAGGAACTACCCGACCTGCCAGATGGAGTAATCCGCCTGTCAGATGACGCGCCCGGTTCGCCGATGACGGTGATTCATCAGACCTCTACCGACCGAGGCGCGCTTACCTGGTCCGCGCAGGTACGCCCGCTCCCCGTCGAGGGGATGGAAAAGCACCTGAAACAGGCGGCGCTGCTGCGCCCCCTTGAGGTGAGCGAGGTCGGAGGGGGAGGATGGGCGGAGGGTGTGGAATGTCTGCCTCTGACAGATGGCACGAACCTGCTGGTGGTGCTTCTGAACCGCAGCGGCTCCCCTCGCAAGGTGCAGGTAGCGCTCGCGCCTCGTCTGCTGGAGGGGGAACAGACCGACTACCGCCTGCGCGATGTGGTAAATGGACGGGTTCTTGCGTCTAGGCTTCCTGGGCAAGTGGATTTGCCCCCACATGGAACCCGCCTGCTGATGATAGAGTGGGTGGTAACCTCAACACAGTGTGAGAAGGAGATGGAGAGCGCACAGCAGTGCCTTGCCCGATGGCGTGCGGTGGGAGTGGACACGTCTGTGATGGAAAGACATCTGCACTCCGCACGTCGGCACCTCACAGCGCAGCGACCTGCCAAAGCTTTTGCCCTTGCTCGCAGTATCACTTCAAGCCTGGCGATTGCTGGCAAAGCCCGGCGCGAGGGCAATATCCTGCAGATACAGGCAGCGGTCTGGCAGGCTGACGGCAGACCCGCCGAAGGTGCTCAGGTTCGGGTGCGCATGGTGCCCGGGGCGTTCCGCTGGTGGAGGATGGAACATGAGGGCAAAGGCACTTTCTCGCTGACTCTATGCGAGGATGACCTGCCACATTACTATCATCCGGCAGAAGCAGGATACGTGACCGCAGAGCGAGGGTGGATGCTTATGTTGGAAGCGCGTTTGGGTGTGCTGCGCGGTGGAGCCTGCTGGAATCCAATATCGCCGTCGGGATACAGGTAATTTTGCTGTGTGCAATTGGATGCTTCCTGCCAACAATATTCATAGTAAACACAGTGTAAGGAACGTGCTGGTCATGCGTGGTCGCAGATGGATACCATTATTATTTCCTCGCAGCTGGCAGGTTGTTGTGGTAGAGGTGCCGGCTGACCAGATTGACCATATCTCGCGCCGGAACCAGCAGATATGGCGGCAGCTGGTGCACGTTGACCCCGAACTGGCGCGAGAGGTGGAGCCGTTCCTGAACTTCTGCCTCGCCAACGGCAACGGTTCGGACAGGACCGCTCACAACACGCTGTAAGGGTCCACGTCTACCTGCAGTGTTCCCCCCTGCGGCGGGTGAAAACCGCTCAGCGCACCGCGAAGCAGGTCGGGCAGTGCCTCCTGCTGGTAACACTTCACCAGACAATGCCACCGCCACAAGCCGCGCAGTCGCGCAATGGGAGCCTGCACCGGTCCCAGAATCTCTGCATCCACGCCCGCAGACTCTATCTCCCTGCGCAACCTTTCCGCCGCCTGCCGACAGAGCTCTTCTGCCTTTGGCTCCTCGGGGTGGGTTGCCAGCACGTTTGCCAGCCTGGAGAAGGGCGGATAGCGCAGCTCCTCCCGGTGGGCGATTTCGCGTTCGTAGAACTGCAGATAGTCATGCGTGGAAGCGGTCTGTATCGCCTCGTGTTCGGGGTTAAAGGTCTGCACCACCACTTCGCCCGGCTGGTGTGCCCGTCCTGCCCTGCCTGCCACCTGCGTTAACAGCTGGAACGCCCGCTCGGCTGCGCGAAAGTCGGGAATGTGCAGGGCGGTATCCGCGCTGACCACCCCCACGAGGGTGACCTTCGGGAAGTCCAGCCCTTTCGCCACCATCTGCGTGCCGATGAGCACGTCTGCCTCGTGCGCACGGAACCGGGCAAGCAGGACGTGGTGCGCCCCTTTGCGTGAGGTGGTGTCACGGTCCATGCGAAGCAGGCGCGCCTGCGGGAACAGCTGTTGAATCTCCTCCTCCACGCGCTGTGTGCCCAGCCCGAAGGGAAGGATATGTGTTGCCCCGCAGGAAGGACATCGCACCGGCACGCTCTGGCGGTAATCGCAGTGGTGACAGCGCAGGGATGAATCCACCTTGTGGTAGGATAGCGATACCTCACACCGCAGGCATTTCACCACATAGCCGCACTTTCGGCACATCACGAACGAGGCGTAGGCACGACGGTTAAGGAACAGGATGACCTGCTCGCCCCGTTTCAGGCGTTCGGCTATCGCTTCCGCCATCTGCTGGCTGAAGATTCCGCCGCGCACGCGCGGCGTCTCACGCATGTCCACAATCTGCACCGTCGGCAGGGGGCGTCCCTCCACACGAGTGGGCAGGTGCAGTAGCGTGTGCAGACCCTGCTGCGCCTGGTAGAAGGTTTCCACCGACGGGGTAGCGCTTCCCATCAGTACAACTGCTCCTTCGCGCATGGCTCGCTGCAGGGCAACGGTGCGGGCATGGTAGCGTGGCGCGTGTTCCTGCTGTTTGTATGCGCCCTCGTGCTCCTCGTCTATCACAATCAAACCGAGGTTGTCTAACGGTGCAAACACCGCCGAGCGTGCGCCCACCACCACCCTGGCACGCTGTTCTCGCGCCCTGCGCCACTCGTCAAACCGCTCGCCCGCGGACAGGGCACTGTGCAGAACCGCCACCAGATTACCGAACCGCGACCGGACCGCTTCCACCACCTGCGCCGCGAGCGCGATTTCCGGCACCAGTATCAATGCGCTGCGCCCGCGAGAGAGCGTCATCGCCACCGCACGCAGATACACCTCGGTCTTGCCGCTTCCCGTGACGCCGAACAGCAGGAAGCTGCGGTGCTCGTGCGCCTCTATCGCCTCTCCGATAGCGTGCAGACAGCGTTCCTGGTCGGAGGTTACCTGCAGGTCAACGTCCACAGCGGGCTTCCCCGTCCGCCCGAACGGCGAGCGGTACACAGGCGCGTCCACAATATCCACCACTCCGCGAACCTGCAGGCTCTTCAGTGCGCTGGGAGACACAGCCACCTGACGCAAAAGCTCCGCCATCGGAAGCATCTCCTCTTCTGCCACCGCCAGCGCACGAAGCAGTGCCGCCTGTGCCGGGGCGCGTGAGGCACATGCGTCCGCCAGCGATTGTGCCTGTTCGGGCGAGATGTTCAGGCGAACATGCTTCAGCGTGCGAACCCTGGCGGAGGCGGACTCCAGCACGTTTTTCCCTTCCACCAGCCCGCGACGCTTCAGGCGATACAGGGCGGTATTGAACAGGGTCGCTCCCAGCCTCGCTTTCGCCAGGGACTCGGGCATCTGTCCGCCCGCCTCCTGAAGCAGTTCCAGCAGGCGACGCTCGGGGGCGTTTGGGGACAGCTCCCATAGCTCCTGTTGATGCACCAGTGGCGTCAGGCGAAGCACCCGCTGCACATGCGCCACCATCTCGGTGGGGGCAAGCAGTCTTACCGCCGCGGACAGCCCGCACTGATACTCTCGCGCCAGCCACTCCGCTAGCGCAAGGCGGTTCTCGTCAACGGGCAGAACACCTTCCACCACATCAATGACCGGTTTCAGCCTCTTTGCCTCGCGAGCGTCCGCCAGATACCGCCGCACCACGTAGCCCAGCACCTCCTGTCCGCTGAACGGCACCAGCACACAACTGCCCACCTGCACCTGTGCCTCCAGCGTGCGCGGCAGGAGATAGGTAAACACCTCCTGCAGGCTCGCGGACAGGTCTACAACCACATCCACCACCAGTTGTCCCAGCTCGCCAGGATTCAATGCGCTCCCCTCACACGCAACTGCTCTGGCTTATTGTATCCCATCTCTGAACCGAAGCAAAGGGCTGGTTTGGTGTAATGCATCTGGTGCAAAAAGCGTCTATAATAATGGTGAGAGGAGGAGAGGGATGCGAGCCAAAATCCTTCTGACAGCGCTCATACTCGGTATAGTGATGCTCGTGCCGTTTTCGGCGGCGCAGACGCCAGCACAGACGCCTGCGGCGCTGTCAGGGGTGGATTCGTCGCATCTCGCCTACACCGACGTGTTCATGGGGCGCAATACGCGCGGACCCTACCTGCTCTCGTGGAAGGGAGTACGCCCGCGCAGCGAGCGTGTGGTGGTGGATGGGCGGACACTGCGCCGCGATGAGGAGTACACCGTGGACTATAACGCCGGCACGCTGGTTTTCAGCCAGCCCCTGCGCAACGGCAGTATGGCGCAGGTCACTTACGAGGTTGACCCCAGAACCGCCCAGCGCAACCCGCAAACCCTGCACCTGCCGCTGGATATGGAACTGCTGAACGCGGCGCGCGGCAAACTCGCGCTGACGGGCAGCTACACCGCGCCGCTGGGGCAGGCGGGCAAGGAGACCACCCTGCTGGGGCTGACGGGCGAGCTCCTGCCGGCGGGAAGCACCCAGATTTCTGCCACCTTCCTGACCGACGTGAACGCCCGCGCGCGGCTGGAGGAGAAGAGCGGGGTACGCCTGCAGGCGACCTCTAAGAGCGACCTCGCCGAGTGGACGCTGAATTACCTGCATACGGGGCGTGCCTTCTCGGGCGCACAGGCGTGGAAGGTCAAACCCGATACCGACGCTTTCAGCTCCACGTTGAAGATGATGCTGGGGCAGCGATTGAACGTGTCGCTGGGCTACCAGCAGAGCGAAATGGGCGGGGCGCAGGCAGGGGCAACCTCGGCATCGCTGGCGTACAGCCCCTCGGAAGGCGTCCGGGCGGTGGTGTCCTATCTGAACCAGGAGAACCCGCTGGCGACCGTAACCACTACCTCAGCGGGGCTGAATGTGCAGAAAGGCGCCATCATCGCGGGCATTGAGCGGCGCATTCAGGAGCAACAGGGTATCCTGCAGGGGCGTTCTGAGGTCACCACCGACCGCGTAACCGCACAGGTGAACCTGGCGCCGAACACGCAGGCGCAGGCGCTCTTGGAGCAACAGCAAATCGCGGGCGCACAGGGCACGCTGGAGAAGTCCACCGCCTCGCTGGGCGTCACCACGTCGCCCTTGAAGTCAGTTCAACTGCGTACCGGCATCCGCTACGATGAGGTGGGTGAAAAACAGCAGACGGAGCTGAGTCTGGGACTGGAGGCGAAGCCATCGTCCACCTACCGCTTGCTGGGCAACTACGTCCAGCGTGAGGGCGAGCTGGGCGAGCGCGCAACCGCCTCCAACGTGCGTGTGGTGACCAGCCCCAATCGGCTGCTGCAGGTTGAGACGGGCGCGTCGCTGGAGACGCTTGGCGAACAGACGTCGTTGAAGCAGGATGTGCTGCTCGCGCTTCAGCCGCTTCAGGGTGTTCGTCTGGAAACGGGCGTGCAGGGGCAGTACGCGGGTGAGCAGGAGGGCTATGTGCGCACGCTGAGGGCGCAGCTGTCGCCCAACCGCACGTGGCGATTGGAAGCCACCCATCGCCTGCGCTTGCTGGAGGGTAACGCCCCGCCGGAGACCTGGAACGTTGCGCTCAGCGTGGCTCCGTCATCCGCTATCAGCCTGACGGGCAGCTACACGCGCAACCCCGAAGATAACAAAGGCAATATCAAACAGCAGGAGCAGGCAGACCTGAAGGTGCAGGCGCAGATGAACGCGCTGACCCTGCAGGGCAGTGTGGGCTTGCGCCGCGACCTGCTGAGCAACACCAGTATCACTCTGGCGGACATCGCGCTGGTGTATCGCCTCTCGCCGCTGGCGCAGCTGTTCACAGGATACCACCTGAACCGCCAGCAAACAACCAGCGAACTCGCTGCGCATACCTACCGGCTGGGTTACCGCTATGCGTTCAGCGACGTGCTGAACATCAGCCTGGAGGGCAGGATGACCACCTATCAGCGCGACCGCATCTTCCAGCCCAACCAGACCGAGTACGAAGCCAGTCTGAAGCTGGGCGTGAAGTTCTAAACCTCTGCAGCCCTCTGCAGAGCGAAGAGCCTTACGGGGACACAGCCTTTTTGCATATCGTTGCCAGCGACAAATTTCTTCGTGGGATTGTCAAAGCTGAAACATTCGGCGGGGGGATACATCTAAAATAGATGGAAACCGAAGAGGAACACTGGGAAGGTGGCGACGATGAAGGTGTGCGTGGAGTGGTGGACTGCGTTATCGGCTTATGTGGATGATTCCCTGCCGCCGGATGAGCGGGAGAAGCTGGAAGCGCATTTGGAAGGGTGTACATCCTGCCGGACCGCCCTGCTGGAACTGCGTGCATTGCGCCAGAGCGTTGCTCTCTTGCCGCGCTACGAACCACCACCGATGCTGAAAGCCCGAATCCTTTCGGCAACGGTTGACCAGCCCACCTGGAGCGAGAGGCTGGCAATGGAGTGGCGTCGGTGGGTATGGCGACTCTCGCTGGCGGGGGCAGCGGCGGTGCTGGTGCTGTTCGCCTGGCGATTTGTGCCACGTCAGATACCTTCCACAATGGGACAAATACCGCAGACGATGGGAATGTTTATGCCGGGCGGCACGAAACAGCAGAGTGCATCCAGACCACCCCAGCAGGCGAAGGAACTGGCGCTGCCCAGCACTCCACGCACCACAGCCGAACCGAATCAACCTGTCCGGATGGCGAAAAGTTCCGTCAGGTCTTCATCTTCTTCCGTTCGCGTGTCTTCTTCTCCGAAGCCGAAGGTTCGGTGGTCCGCTGAGACACGCGCGCCCGTAACTCCTGAACCTGCCCCTGCGGACGCCCTGCAGGGTGAGCCCATCATCCAGGAGGATGTCCCTCATATTGATGTGAACAGCCCACCCGCAGGCGAGCAGGTTGCCACTCAGCAGGAGGAGGCGGAGAGCACAACCGTCGCGACGCGCTTCGCCCTTCCCGCTGAGGTACTCAGCCAGACAACCAGCGGACTGGACGCCCTGCGCGAGCAAATTCGAGTACGCAATCGGGAACAATGGAACGGGCAGATCAGGCGCAATATCCAGCGTAAGCAGGTCGAGTTAGACGTTATTACCGTCCGGTTCTGATGAGATTAACTCTTCGTGCCATAGTGCTGGCAGGTATCGCCTTCGCGACGACGGTCGCCGCGTGGGCACAGGGAAACTCTGCCCCTGCGCCTATCCCGCTGGCGGAGGGACGTATCACCGCTCCTAAGTCGGCAACCTCGAGCGCACAGACCGGACAGCTGAACGCCGACCTTCTGCGGGGTAACGGCACGCGGGCAGGCTACCTCCTGCGCTATGGCAACATCGTGCCCGAAAGCGAACGGGTAACGGTGGACGCCCGCACCCTTCGGCGCAATCAGGACTACGTGATCGATTACGTTAGCGGAACCATCACCTTCACCGAGCCGGTGCGCACCACCCAAACCATCCGGGTGCAATACCGCTATGTGCCTGGCTCCAGTGAACAGCGCGGGCTCCTGCAGGCACCTGCCATGAGTCTGCAGTTCGGGCAGAGCCAGCTGAACATGATGTACAGCTCCAGCGCGTTTCTGCGCCGCGAGGACGGCACCACTCTGCAGACAGATACCTACGGTATGCAGACCCGTCTGAACTTCAACAGCAACAGCGCACTGCAGGGCTTGTTCTTCTTCTCGTCTCAACGAGCGGTGCAGGCAGTGGCAGACCCTACCCTTCAGCCGGGCGCACCATCACGCCCGAACACCCAGGCAGCAGCCGGCTCAGACCGCCTTATCCTGCAGAATCTGGACTGGAATCTGGGCGGACTGCAACTGCGCGGCGTGTACCAGGACGTCGGGGCGCGCTTCACCGGCTTCTCCGCCCTGCGCGAGCAGAAAGCCGCTCCCGACCAGTTGCTGGGCTGGCTGGAAAAGGAGCGGGGAATGCGCCGGGTAAGCTATGGGTTGGGCTACACCGCTGGCGGGCTAAATCTGCAAACAGACATCAGCCGCGTCACCGACGGCAAGGGAGAGATACGCCAGGCGCAGTACGGTGTGCAGAGCAAGCAGATGGAGCTGCGCTACAGCGAAACGAAGATTGACCCACAGTTCCAGCGGTTCAACGACCTGCGCGAGGACCAGCGCGGGCAGTGGGCAAAGGAACGCGGGCTGACGCGCGATACGCTCTCTGCGCTGTTCCGCCTGAGCGGTAACTCCCAGATTGGCTACGAGCGCAACCGCATCTTGGACACCAGCGGCGGTATTGAACTGAGCAGCTATGTCCTGCAAACTGCCGGTCTCAAGCTCACCTACAACACCCAGGAAATCGACAAAGACTTCACCCGCTTCAACGACCTGGCGGAAGCACAGCGTGCGCAGTGGGCGAAAGAGCGGGGCTGGACGCGCTCCTTCCTGCGGGCGGAACTGCCCCCCTTCAAAGGGACAAACCTGCCGAGTCTGTTCGCTCAGCAGACCATCCGCACCGAATCGGGCAACCTGAACTACAGGCAGGTGTCGCTGAACACGCAGACCGTGCAGATTGATTACACCCGCCACGGCACCGACCCGGGCTTCGCCATAGCGAACCTGACGCCTGATGAGATTAACCAGATGGCGCTCATGGCGCGTCAGCAGGTGGAGCCGGGGGCAAACGCGGTGACCGATGCCGACCGCAAGCAGATTATGCGTGAGGCGGGGCTGGAGCGCGAGACCCTTCGTGTGAACGTGACTACCACAGCGAACACCCGTATCACCGTCGCCAAGACAGCGGTCGAGGATGCCAGCGGCGACATCCAGCGCATGCAGGTTGCCTACTCCAGCCCGAAGTTCGAGATTTCTTACCAGAAGCAGAACATCGACGAAGGCTTCAACCGTCTGGGCGACCTGACCGAGCCCGAACGCAAGCTCTTTGCAAACGAAACGGGCATCGCGCGGAGTCTGATCAGCACGCGCTTTGCGCTGGATAAGAACGTCTCGCTGGCGGCGCAGTTCGGCAACATCCGCGACTCGCAGGGTTCTATCGTCAGGCAGTCATACGCCCTGCGCACGCCGCGCCTGTCGCTGTTCGCCAACCTGAAGCAGGTAGACCCTACCTTCTCACGCATCGGCGACCTGACCGAGAGTGACCGTAACGACCTGAACGGTCTGCCCGGCTTCCGGTATCTCGACCTGTCCGCGCAGTGGCAGGTGAGCAAAACGCTGTGGTTCGAGGGCTTCTGGATCGACTCGCGCAACGCGCAGATTCAGCAAATGCACCGGCGCCAGCGACTCTATTTCCAGTATCAGCCACAGGCAACGACCCGGTTCACACACCTGAGCGACCGAATGAACCGAGACGGCGCGACCGAAGTTCTGCATCGCCAGTGGCGGGAAACCACCACCATAGACTACATGCTGAACAAGGGGCTGAAGTTCTCCGCCTATCGCGACCGGGTAGAGGATGAGGGCGTGCTCCTTCAGCCGACCACCACGCTCACCAATTTCTGGCGCATCGAATCCGACAAGAAACAGCCCATGTGGTTCGCCATAGAACAGAAACACCTGCGCCGCACCGATGGCTATTACGACCTCGCGGACACCCTGCAACTGCAGACACCAGTTTCGCGAAGCGCCATCATGCAGTTTACCGAACAGCGGTTTGGGCGCAGCGACCGCCCCTCCGAACTCATCCGCACGGTCTCTTCGCAGTGGCTGCTGCGCAAAGACCTGACCTTCGTCATGAGCCTGTCGCGACGCACCACCAGCACCGACACAGGCAGCCTGTTGAAGAGTTTCGCCCTGTCCGGTCCTGTGCTCAACTTCGCGAACGTCACCGGCAAATACGATGAGCTGCGCGTGGACCGCGCCAGCACCAAAGCGCAGAGCGAGGTCTCCGTTTCTTCCATCAAACCCTTCAACGCGCTGGGCTTGAGCAATATCCAGTTCACCGGCGCCTACGCCGCGCTGGCAGACAGGGCGAACTGGCAGAAGGAAACTCGCACCGGGCGGATCACCGCCAATCTAGGCAAGCACAGCCTGCTGGCAGAGTATACCTCCGCCTTCATTCCGCAGGCGGCGGACCGTCTGGTGATGCGCACCTACCAGCTCACCGCCGCACCGATGAGCAACTTCAAGGCGGAAGTGTACTACCGCATGATCGAACAGCCCAATATGGAAACATGGCACGTGCGCCGCTACCAGATGGACTGGCAGATGAACCCGAACACCTCGCTCAGCCACCAGTTCCTGACCCTGCCGGAGCAGGGCAACAACCGCGTTCAGCCGATAGGTCTGGATGTGTGGAAGCTCTCCAGCAGGCTCAACGCTCGCCAGACGCTGAACGGCGAGTACCGCATCGAGACCGATTTTGTCAAGCGACAGATTATCCGACGCGCCCTGCTGAGCATCGCAGGCAGGCTCTCTGCCCTCTCCAGCGGAGAGGTCGGCTACAGTCTGGACTCGGTCAACTTCCAGGGCAATAAGGGCACGGCGCACTCCTTCCACCTGCGTTACGGCTGGCAGTTCGACGAGGAGCACTTCCTGAACGTCAGCCTGCGCCTGACCGCTTACCAGCACCGCGTGCCGGCAGGTCTCTCGCGCAACGAGCTAGCGGGCGTGCTGGAGTACAAAACACGCTTTTAATCCTTCATCGTCCTGCTCCAGAACGCAAACAGTGATATAATACAGCTGATAACAAATCCCCACAGCAGGGGCGTGACAGGAAACAGCAGACACACTGGCGAAATATCCCAATGATAGGGAGCCACAACCTGCCTGGGAGGAAGAAGGAGATCGAACGATGATTGTCCCAACCCGCATACTGTTCGAGCACGCATACGGCAAGTATGCGCTCGGAGCCTACAACATCAACAACCTCGAGCAGGCAATGGGGCTGTTCCGGGGTAACATGGAGTCGCAGGCGCCGTTCATCATCCAGATAAGCAAGGGCGCGCGCTCTTACACCGATAAACGGATGCTGGAAGCGATTATCCGCACAGCGGAGCAGATATGGCCCGATGCGCTGTTCGCTGTGCACCTTGACCACGGCGACGAGCAGACCTGCTACGACTGCATCGAGAGCGGATTCTACTCGTCGGTGATGATTGACGGTTCGCACCTGCCCTTCGAAGAGAACATCGCCGTCACGAAACGAGTGGTGGAGGCGGCGCACGCGAAGGGCATCAGCGTGGAGGCGGAACTCGGTATGCTGGGCGGTGTGGAAGAGCACATCTCGGTGGACGAGAAAGACGCTCGCCTGACCGACCCCGCCGAGGCAGAGGAGTTCGTCAAGCGCACGGGCTGTGATAGCCTCGCTGTTGCAATCGGTACCAGCCACGGCGCCTACAAGTTCAGCGGCTCTCAGCGCATTCACCTCGACCGCGTCGAGGCGATTCAGAAGCGTCTGCCCGGCTTTCCGCTGGTGATGCATGGCTCATCGTCGGTGCCGCAGGACGAGGTCGAGCGTATCAACGCCGCGGGCGGCTGCCTGAAGGGCACCAAGGGCGTGGACCCCTCGCAGTATCTGCCCGCTGCAAAGCTCGGCGTGTGCAAGATTAACATCGACACTGACGGACGCCTGGTGTGGTGCCGGGTACATCGCGAGTTCTTCCGCGACCACTGCGACAAGTTCGACCTGCGCGAGCCGGGCAAAATCTTCATGGCGGAGTACGCCAAGTTCATCGCCAGCCGCAACGAACTGCTCGGTTCGGCTGGGCAGCTCGAATCGGCACGCGAATATGCCATGAAGGCGTTGAAGAAGTAACACCAGCATTTCGTTACGACATCGCAGTCTGTGCCAAAGGCGGCAACGCAACCGTTGCCGCCTTTTCGTCTTTAGAAACCATTGGAGGGATGCAATGAGCGAGAATACAGAAGTGCATGTTGGACTGCAGGACATCGTGGCTGCCGAGTCCAGTATCTGCTTTATCGACGGACAGAAGGGGAGACTGCTGTACCGCGGCTATGACGTGGTGGAGCTCGCCGAAAAGTCCACCTTCGAAGAGGTCGCTTATCTGCTGTGGTACGGCAGGCTTCCGGGCACGGTGGAGTTCGAGGCGTTCCTGGACAGCTTCACCGGCAGTATGGAACTGCCCATCGAGACCGTGATGATCCTGCGCATGTTCCCCAGGTCGGCAACGCCGATGGAGGTTCTGCGCACTTCGGTTTCGTCATTGGGGCACTGGGACCCGGACAGCGGCAACACCCGCCTGGACGCCTGTCTGCGCAAAGCCATCCGTCTCACCGAGCGCATTCCGCAGCTGGTCACCGCCCACCAGCGACTGCGGCAGGGCATGGAGCCTGTTCCACCCGTGCCGGGCAAAAGCATCGCCTATAACTTCCTTTACACCCTGCACGGCGAGGAGCCACGCCCGGAGTGGGTGCGCGCTTTCGACGTGGCGCTCATCCTGCACGCCGACCACGAGCTGAACGCCTCCACCTTCGCCGCGCGAGTGGTGGCCGCCACCATGTCGGATATGTACTCGGCGGTGACCAGTGCCATCGGTGCGCTGAAGGGACCTCTGCACGGCGGCGCCAACGAGCAGGTGATGAAGATGCTTGCGGAAATCGGCGAGCCGGGCAAGGCGGAAGCATGGGTGAAGAACGCCCTGGCAAATAAGGTGAAAGTGCCCGGTTTCGGGCATCGCGTGTACCGCACGGAAGACCCCCGCGCCGCCATCCTGCGCCGCTACGCCGAGCAGCTGACCGCCGGTACGCCACACGAATGGCTATACCAGACCTGTCGCGAAGTGGAACGGGCAATGCGCGAAAACAGCAAGGTCTATCCAAACGTGGACCTCTATTCGGGCATCTGTTACCACGCGATGGGCATTCCCGTGGAACTGTTTACGCCCATCTTCGCCGTCAGCCGGGTGGTGGGCTGGACCGCGCATATTCTGGAACAGTGGGCGAACAACCGGCTGATACGCCCGCGAGCCCGCTACACCGGACCCGACGGTCTGTCCTATGTGCCGATAGAACAGCGGTAATACACTGGTAGGGGCAACCCTTGTGGTTGCCCCGCTTCAATGCAGCACCTGCCCAAGCGGCATCCTCTTCAACATCGTCGCAGTCAGGTGCGGCACGAAATCCCGATACAGGAAGCGCACATATTCCTGCACCCGCACGCTGTTCAGGTAGTCGCAGACGGCGTGCAGGTCTATTCCATCCTCTTTGGGCACGAGGTGGAACTCCTCGCGCCAGGGATAGCACCGGTCATCCACCGCCGCGACCACGCTGGTGCCCTTCGTATGCGCCACCACCAGATGCGGAAACGCATAGAACGAACGAAGCTCCGGCGCACGCTCCTTCGGGAACCACCAGCCCGAATAGCAGGTATCATAGTCAATCCAGCCCGCCCGCAGGTTCCTGCCTGTCAGCACGGGAACCAGTCCCTCGCCCGGTTCGCTTCGCACCGCGGGATGCCGGCGGATTTCGGGACTGCGCGCAGCGAAGTGGATATGGAACACCTCGCCCAGCGGGACGCCCGCTCGCTCCACCTGCAGAGGGTCTTCCGCCTCAAAGCGTATGATTTCGCCGGTATAACGCTCCCTTCTCAGCGCGAGATGTTCCATGCCGTCGTAAAGCTCCAGTCCCTGCTGTCCCCGCTCTAACAGCAGCACCACCGCGCTGACGTTGCGCTTCGGGAACACCCTGCCGAGGTAGAACACCCTCACCCTGCCCATCTGCGCAAGGAAGGCACGAAGCGTTTGGAAATCGTCCAGCACCAGCCAGCTGGCTGGCACGACGAACACCAGCTTGCCATCCGGCTTGAGCAGGTTCACCGCCCGCTCGATGAACGCGCCGTAGATGTTGTACTTGCCGCGCCAGGTGCGAGAGCGGGCACGATACTGCGCTTTGCGCTCCTTCAGCAGGTGTATCGGGTAGTGCGAGCCGTCGCCGATGATGCCGTACGGCGGGTTGCCGATGACGATATCGAAACGCTCTTCGGTATCCCACAGCAGGAAGTCGGCTTCATGGAACGTGGCGGAGGGCAACAGGCGCGCGGCGCCTCGCAGGCTATCGGGGTTGATTTCCACGCCCGTCAGCGCATGTGTCTCTCCGTATCGCCTGGCAAACGCCCGCAGGAAGGGCGCATCGGCGCAGGCTGGCTCCAGCACTCTGCACGGCGAGACGGCAGGAGCGGCAAGGCTCACCATGAACTCGACGAGAGCAGGGGGAGTGTACACCACGCCGAAGGCGCGGTCGTAGTCCTCTCTGGTGAGAGAGGCTTCGGGTTGCTCTGTGCGCTCCCCTTCCGATGGCAGGAGCGTGAACACCGGTCAGTCAACCTCCAGCAGCTGGTTCAGCAGTTCCTCTTCCGCCTCGCGCGTCCAGAACCTGCCGTTTTCCAGTTTGGCGTAAACGGTGGGGAACTTCTCCTTCAGTTCCGCCAGCGACATCAGCGGCAGGTCGGGTATCTGCGGGAAGATGACCGTCTTGCCGGGGAAGCGTGCCTCCATCAGCGCACGGATGCCCTCGTGCGCCGCCTTCATGCCCCCGATAGCCGCCAGTGAGGCGCGGGTTTGCAGCTGTCCGCTCTCCATCTGCTCCAGCGTGAGGCGAATATCCGCCAGCGACGAGCCGCTGCTGCCGAAGAAGCGCACGTTCCGCCCGCAGATGGCGTTGTAGTCCAGGCAGGCTTTGACGCCACGCGCTACCCCCGCAAAGATGTTGTATACCCCGCCGTCCGCCAGCAACCGCGCCGAATCCGCCACCACCTCCGCAACGGGCACCATGTTCACAATGTCGGTAAAGCCTTTGCCGTCGGTCAGTTCCAGCAGTTTGGCGTGGAACTGTTCGGGGGATAGCTCTTTCGGGTTTATCGCCACAAAGCGGATACCCCGGCGCTCGGCAGTGGCGGCGTAGCGTTCGCGCACCGCTTCCAGCCGCACCGCGTCCACATCCGTCGCCACGATGAGCGCAGGTGGTTCGGGAAGCTGCACGGCACGCTGGACGTGCATCTGCCCCATCGGTCCGCCTCCGCCCACAATCCAGCAGGTTCCCCCCGCCAGCAGCTCCGCCCTCAGGGGAACAGCGTTCGCCTGCGAAAGGTCATTACCGAACGCCCCCACGCACCACAGGCTATCATAGTGGATACGCCCGATGTCCAGGCTCAAACAGCGGTCGAAGGGGGTGCGCCGCAGTACCCACAGCACACCGCCTTTCGCCAGCAGGTCTGCCACGCCTTCCACCACTTCGGCGGGAAGTTCGCCGATGCACAGGATGTCATCGTAGCCGCCTTCCGGGGCATGCCGGCGTGCCGAGTCTACCGTGGCGGTATCTTCTACCCACTGCAAACCCGACGTAGACGCCAGATTGACCAGATCCGCCCGAATCTGCCCGCTTGCCCCCAGTGCAACCACCCGGCGCGGTCGCCGTGACGGAGTAATGGCTTCGCCCAGCGTGAACTCGGTGTGCGGGATGCGCTCGCCCATGATGAGCAATGCCTCGCCATCGTGCCGGATGTGCTGACGCCGCTTCTGGTTATAGGAAGCCACCACGCACGCCCATGGCTCCACCAGCGCCGCCTCTACGTAGCCGTCCTCATCCCGGATGGGCAGCAGATAACATCCCTCGTCCCCTTCGATAATCTCCTTGCCGATGATGCCGTACTGGGTCATCGCGCCCGGGAGCACGTAACCGTAGGCGATGCTTTTGCCCTGATAGAACACATCTGCCTGCACGATGAACCGCTGTCCTACCTTGAATCGGTCCTGCAGGTTCTTGCCCACCTTCACCACGGTGCACGAGACCTCATGTCCCAGCACCACCGGCTCTTTGCGCAGGTCTCGCCCCACCAGGCGGGGATGCTTCTCGCCCAGCGAGACCACCTTCGTGTCCGAGAAGCACAACCCCAGCGCGTCGATGCGCACCAGCAGTTCGTCGTCGCCCGGTTCGGGTACGGGAACCTCTTCGGGCTGACCGTCCTTGCCGAGGTTCTCCAGACCGGCTCCATACAGGTGCCAGCGAAGCATCTTTTCGGGGATGGGATGCTGTGCATTGCGGTATCTGGTCAATTTGTCGGAAGGCATGGCGTCACCTCACGTTGCTGAGTTTACGAGTTTTGTTCCCGCGCCGATTGCATCTGCGCAATAATCTGCTGACGATACGCCTCGTCGGGGCGGGTGTAAATCCGCTCCACATGATGTGGCGCAAGGAAGTTCGGACCTCCCGCTGCCATTGTACCCAAAAGTATCTTCGCCGTTTTAACGTACATGGCGGTGGCAGCGATAACCTTCTGGGGCGTTTCGGCAGGGGCAATTAAGCCGTGGTTCTGCATCAGGATGACCTTTGGCAGGACTCCGTACTCCTGCACGTAAGCCTCCACCCGGCGACGCAGCTCACGGGCGAGGGGCAGTCCCGGGTCGGTGTAGGGAACCCACAGGGGAGCAATCCCGCACACCACGATTTCGTCGGGGAACAGGCGACCGGCAATCAGCTCTTCCGCACGCTTCGAGCAGAGCAGGGCGTTGACCGCCACCGGGTGCGTGTGCCCCACGAAGCGAATACCGGGCAGTGACAGAAGATAGGCGTGCAGGAAGGTCTCCACCGAGGGCATTTTGCGCTCTGCGGGGTCAACTCTGCTCTCCTGCAGGGCGCGCTGGGTGGCTTCGTCGGTCTCCTCGGCGTGGTCCAGCGCGTGCAGGGTTTTGGCGAGGTCGACCTGTACGAAGCCGCTCTCGTCGATATCCATCAGGCGGGTGCCGCTGGCTTTCACGTAGAAGGTTTTGCCGTCCTCCGCCAGCGCAGAGGTGTTGCCCTCTCCCAGAATAGCCAGTTCCCGCCCTTCCGCGCCCAGCCAGTGGGAGAGTTCGATTAGCTGTTGCAGGATGGATGTCATGTGTCCGTCTCCTCCGAAGGGGTAGGGCTTTTGCTGTTGAACTCTGCCAGTTTTTCCCAGTCGATGTTGCCGTCCGCGTCTGCAAACTCCGTCAGCACATACCTGCCGAGGCGGTTGACCGCGCGGTTCCACTCCGCCTCGAAGGCACGTCGGTGCTCACGGGGATAATCTCTCATCAGCTGGATCAGTTTCAGGTAGAACTCGGGATCACCTGTCAACTCCTGCCAGAAAACCTGTCCGGCAACCAGTCTGTATCGGCGTTGATCAGGGGGAGGAAGCGTTTCCATTTCGTCAAGCGCAGAGGCTATCGCCTCAAAGAAAGCATCTCCAATAATGTCCGTGTGGGATACTGAAAGGTGCTGCCGAAGCATCTCCGCAATCAAGTCGCCGACGTTTTCAACACCGAGTGCTTTGAAGAAGTGTAAATCCTTGCCTTTAAGTAGCTCATCTATGGTCAACGACGCCAGGTTTGCAATGCGTTTCTCAAAGAACCTGTGCATGCCTTCTTTTACAATCTGTTCTATTCGCTCAGGCATTAGATGCGATATGCTTACATTGGTTTTAGACATCTGTCCTATCACCTCCTCTATTATACTCCCCCGTGCTCCTCGCTTTCTGCCAGACGCCTGACGCCTTCGGAAACCGTGCCATCGGGGGCTTTCCAGACCTCAATGCGCTTGCCCAGCTCCTTCGCCCTCCGGCACAGTCTCTCCATCACACCGCCTGCCCGTATCCATACCGCAAAGATGACATCCGCCAGCGCGAATATCAGCTCGTCCCGCCGCTGGTTATGCAAGCCCAGGTTTCCCACCTGCAGGGGAAACGGCGAGAGCACCAGGTCGCGGTCGGCACGGAACTCCAGCTCATACAGTCGCGCCGCTGCAAATAGCGGACGGTTCAGCCCCTCTCCCAGCGCGGAGACAAGCCCTCTGTCCAGCACGGTGATGGACGGGTGTTCCTGCCGAATGGATGCCAGCGCAGTGCGCTGATAGGGTGGGGTGTTGTGACCGGTCACAGGAACGCCTCCTTCGCGGATTGCCCCCTGCGTGATTTCGTCCACCGCCTCCAGCGCCATCTGCGGTGCGCCCCGCGAACACGCCACCGCGAACCGCCATCCCTCCTGTAGAAGTTCTACTCGACCGTGCGCGAACATGACCGGCGGCGGCTGTTCACAGAAGGACTCCAGCGCCAGCGGATAGAGCCGATGCTGAGCGGTCAGCACGTGCACGCCGTGCCGACGGACAAGGGTATCCATCTGCTCGAAGCGCTTGCGCCACCTATCGCCAGCAAGAGCCTCCGCTGCCTGTGGGCTAATGCCCCATTCCTGCTGAAGCACCTCCGGCGGCAGGCGCAGGAACTCGTCCACCGACACCCCTGAACGCGCCCAGTGCTGTAATACCCGTGCAATCTGCGCTTCACCCATTTGCGGCACGCAGGTCAGCAACAGCGCAAAGCGGGCAGGAAGCCAGTCTCGTTTCGCAGAACCCATTGCGCAGTGCTAATTCCACACGGGAGGCGATATCTCCTGTGAAGCGGAGGTAACGAGCGTTGCGCATTCTGATAACAGGAGGAGCGGGAAAACTGGCGCAGTATGTAGCGCAGGCACTTTGCGCCCGGCACAGCCTGGTGCTGATGGACAAGAAGCCCCTGCCAGAAGAGTGCGAAGATGTGCGCCGCGATTTGCCCTTTCTGCTGGGCGACCTGACGGACAAGGAAGCGTGCCTGCGAGCCACGGAAGGAGTGGATGCCATCGCGCATCTCGGAGCGATACCCGGAGCGGGACCGGAGACGTTCGCCGTGAACACGGTGGGCACGTGGAACCTGTACGAGGCAGCACAGCACCACGGGGTCAAACGGGTGGCGTTTGCCAGCAGTATCAACGCGCTGGGACTGGGACCCTATCGCATTTCGGAAAAGGGCTTTCCCCTGCAGAGGCTTCCCATTGATGAAGAGCAACCTGCCGACCCGCAGGACAACTACGCGCTGTCCAAGTACGTGAACGAAATCACCGCACGGGCGTTCCACAGCGCGTACGGCATCCGCACCCACTGCCTGCGACTGTGTGCTATCTGGCGCCCCAGCTGGTTCAAGGATTATCATCCGCGCCCGCTGGAGCAGTTGAAACGCCCCCATCACGAGGGCTATCTGGTCAGCACCTGGCACTATGTGCACTCGGTGGACGCGGCGGAGGCGTTTCGGCTGTCGCTGGAAAAGGAGGACGCCCCCGATTTTGCCGTTTACTATGTGGTAGCGCCCCTTACCAACCGCCCTGAACCGACGCAGGAGCTGATTGCACGCTTTCTGCCACAGTGGCTCCCGCTGGCACAGGGTATTCAGGGCAATCAGGGGCTGTACAGCACCGCAAAGATAGAGCGTGAACTGGGCTGGAGGGCAAACCATCTGCTGCCCAAGCTAACGGGAGGTGCTTCATGAAGATTACGGAAGTGCGTGTGATACTCACCTGTCCCGGACGCAACTACGTGCTGGTGAAGGTGATGACCGATGAAGGGGTATATGGCGTCGGTGACGGCACGCTGAACGGCAGTGAACTTGCTGTCGCTGAGGCGATTGAGCACTGTTCGCACCTGCTGATTGGCATGGACCCCCAGCGGATTGAGGACATCTGGTACTTCCTGTACCACCATACCTACTGGCGCGGGGGACCAGTGTATGCGGCGGCGATTGGCGCGATAGACATCGCGCTGTGGGACATCAAGGGCAAGCTGGCGAACATGCCCGTTTATCAGCTACTGGGCGGCGCCGCGCGCGATAAGGTGCTGTGCTACGGACATGCGGGCGGAAGAACTCCCGAAGAGGTGGAGGAAAGCGTTCGCCACCTGCAGGCGAAGGGCTACCGGGTCATTCGCGCACAGATTGGCGGATATGGCGGCTCGGGCATGGTGCGCACCCAACCGCCGCCGCGTGCAAGCATTCCCCCCACCCAGTACTTTGAGCCCACTCCCTACATGCTGGAGCATGTGAAGCTGTTCGAGTACCTGCGCAAACAGCTGGGAGACACGGTGGAGCTGTGCCATGACGTGCACGAACAGTTAACGCCCATTCAGGCGGCATGGCTGGCGAAGCAGCTGGAGCCTTACCGTCTGTTCTTCCTGGAGGACCCGCTTCCCCCGGAGCAGATAGGGAGCTTTGCGCTGGTGCGGCAGGCTTCTACCACTCCGCTGGCGATGGGCGAGATCGTGCATAACCGATACGATGCCCTGCCACTATTGCAAAACCGATGGATTGACTACCTGCGCTGTGCGCCGATGCATATCGGAGGCATTACCGAGATGCGCAAGGTCGCCGCGGTTGCCGAGACCTATGGGGTGCAGATGGCATTTCACGGCGCGGCGGACCTGGGACCCATCGCGCAGGCGGCGGCGGTGCATCTGGATATGGTCATTCCGAACTTCGGCGTGCAGGAGTGGGTCACCTTCCCCCAGGAGGCGTACGAGGTTATGCCCGGTGCATGTGAGTTTCGGGATGGCTATGCCTATCCGCCGGAGCGTCCGGGCATTGGGCTGGATATCAACGAAGAGTTAGCCGCGAAATATCCCTATCAACGGGCGTGGATGCCACTGGTGCGCCGCGAGGACGGAACGATGCACCGATACTGATGCCTCTGCAACCCTGAACGCCGGTGCTGTGTCCATAGTTAGCGGAGGTGGATGAGCGATGTCCATACAACCCCCAGCACCGATGCGCACCGGAGAGTATCCCAGCTCACGCGCGATACTGGCGCTGATATTCGGCATACTGGGGCTGGTATCCATGGGGTTGTTTGCCATTCCCGCGTGGATACTGGGTAAAGCTGAACGCGAGGCTATCCGGCGGGGTCAAGCCCCCGAGTCGGGGCGTGGAATGGCAGAGGCGGGCTATATTCTGGGCGTTATCGGGGTGGTTTTGCTGTCTCTCGCGGTTCTGGCAGTGCTGGCATGGGTGCTCGGTCTTTTCTACCTCATCACGCGGGGATAGGGGGCAGGGGACCGGCAGGTCCCCTGCATTGTGCGGTGCTTAGCGTGTGCCCGGCATCGCCATGTCGGGCGGTGCGCCTCCACCGGGCACCGGCGGAGCAGCCTGTACCTCTCCCTCACGACCGTTGCCCTGTACTCCGCCGGTGATACCCCGGTAGAGGAAGAAGCCGACCACGAGCAGCACCACCACGATAATGGCGATAGCTACGGGTGTGGAAACGTTCTTGTTCATCGTGTCCATCTGTCCTCTTTATGGTGGTGTGCAGATATCATCCGACATCAGCACAGGATAATAACCCCACTCGTATGGGCGGTCGGACTTCGGGTTGGGGTTGTCGGTTGCACGCGCCCACTTCGAGTGCCCATCGGCGTACACGAAGTTCATACCGCCCTGGTGGCGCGGGTTACCCTGATAGAACTCCCAGCCGCCGCGCCCTTCGGTCCAGTAAAGACGGGGCTGGCTGTCCAGTGGACCGACCAGACAGTTGCGCCAGCTGAAGATATAGTTGTTATCGGCGATAATGCCGATGTTTGCAGGCGTTTGGATGGATGCCAGCGCCTTGCCCGTGCTGGTGCCCAGAATGACCTCGTTGATGCCGTACTCCACGAACGGCACGATAGGCTTCCGGTCGGGGTCACCACATACCCACAGCGCGTAAGAAGCCACATACGTCGTGCCCGAGTAGCTGGGGCAGTCGAACAGACCACCGTTTTTCACGTAGGGGTAAATCATGGTTGCCCAGTGCTGTTTGGGATGGGCGGGGTTTGTGGTGAAGTATCCCACATCCGGGCATCCACCAGGCCAGGGCTGGGGGAAGAAGGTTTCATCGTAATCCTGCACATACATACTGACCGCCAGCCCAATCTGCTTGGTGTTGGACAGACAGGCGGTTTTGCGTGCCTGCTCGCGTGCCTGCGAGAAGACCGGGAACAGAATGGCTGCCAGTATCGCGATAATCGCGATAACCACCAGCA
>FMJZ01000413.1_pt1 | contig 64022 bp, 58 predicted proteins | sample 1987881 | NCBI WGS metagenome assembly FMJZ01 (sample SAMEA4378227, study PRJEB15110) | soil metagenome | biome: soil; feature: Field; material: Soil | place: India | collected 2015-03-11 | depth 0 m
GTGGTGGTGGAGGCAAGGGCGCATTGCCATGCGCCCCTACGACGTTGCGGTTGCGTTTCGGTTGGGGTGGGAACGTGGGTGGTGGTGCAGGCAAGGGCGCATTGCCATGCGCCCCTACAAGGCTGTGCGCCCCTATGGGGCGGGTGGGTGGCGGAGGGGTGACGGACTAGCAGCCGCCGAGGGCTTTGTTGACGGCGCCGATGATTTCCTCCACCGTGATTTCGCCGTCGCCGTTGGCGTCGCCGGCTAGGCACACGGACACGTCAGCGGTCCCCAGCGCGACGTTCACCATGGTGATGATCTCCTCGATGGTGACGCTGCCATCCCCGCTACAGTCACCAATGCACAGCACCGGCGTTGGCGGGGGCGGTGTCTCTGTGGGTGTTGGCGTGGGTGTCGGCGTAGGCGTTGCGGTTGCCGGCTCTGTTGGAGTCGGTGTGGTCGAGAGCGTGGGGGTTACCGAAGCCGTTGGCGTCGGAGGACTGAACGTCTCCGTGGGGCTCGGTGTAGCGGTAGGTGCCTCGGCTATTACACGGACCATGAACGCGGTGGCAGCAGCACGGTCGCCTTGGTTGCTTCGGTCGAGGTTCACGCTGTTGCCAGCGGCAAAGAGCGTGTACGTGCCAGGGTCCATTGGCGCTTGCCACTGAAACTCGAACGTTGCCACCCCACTGGCGTCGTTGCGCTTCGGAGTGGTGTGGGTGAGTTCGCTCTCGCGGATCTGGGTCCCTTGCCCCGGCAGCGATGAAAGCGTGCCTCCCGACGCGGCCACGTTGAGGCCTGCAGCAATTTGCTGCGGACTGTTCGACCGAATCACGAACCGAAACGTGGCAATGGCTGAAGGGGCTAGTTCCGCAGGACCCTCCAGGCTCACCGTCGGTGCAACTCCACCGCCATGACAAGGGGGCTGGTTGCAAGTCTGCCCATGCATGCCCGATACGCGTGTTATGCCACTCGAGAACGCTACGGCCTGGGTGCTGCCGAAGAGCAACGCACACAACGTGGAGACCCAAGTGCCGCGCCACAATGAAGGGCTTAGCGCCATCCTCAGCCTCCTTTGGAGAACTTTGGAGAACAACCCTTGGACAACGACCTGGAGACAACCTTTGGAGAGAACAACCTTTGGGGAACGACGTCGAGGCGCCCATGGTGAGCAGGTGCGCTCCGTGAGTCAAGCGACGAACGCACCCGATGCGCACACACCCGTGGTTGCGGTTTGGTTGAGCCGGGAACGAGCTTGGGCTAGCTTGGCAGGCGTGCACAGCGTAACCCACAAAACGCAACGTCTCACGAGGGCGGTGCCGGTTGGCGGCATCGTGGTCGGGGGCGGTGCGCCGGTGGTCGTGCAAAGCATGTGCGCTACAAAAACGCGCGACATCGATGCCACCGTGGCACAGGTGCACCAGCTCCATGCAGCCGGGGCGGGCGTGGTGCGCATCGCGGTAGACAACGAACTCGAAGTGGAAGCACTGAAAGAAATCCGCAAGCAAACGGCTGGAGTACCGCTTTCGGTCGACTTGCAGGAAAATTACCGGCTGGCAGTGAAGGTGGCCCCGTACGTGGACAAAATCCGGTACAACCCCGGCCACTTGCACCACTTGGAGCGGCAAAAGAGCACGAGAGAAAAGGTCGCCTGGTTGGTGGCAGTGGCGCGGGAGCATGGAGTCGCCCTGCGCATCGGGGTCAATTGCGGTTCGGTCGCTCCCGAATTTCTGGACAAGTACCCACACGACCCGCTGGAAGCATTGGTACAGTCGGCCATGTACCACTGCGACTTGATGGAAGACCTTGGCTTCGAACGCTTCGTCGTGTCGCTGAAGGATTCCGACCCCCGCAAGGTGGTGGCCGCAAACGAGCGCTTCGCCGAAAAACGCCCTCACGTGCCGCTGCACCTCGGGGTTACCGAGGCGGGCATGCCCCCAGAAGGAGTGATCAAGACCAGGCTTGCCTTCGAACCGCTGCTGGCCAAGGGTGTCGGTGAAACGATTCGAGTGAGCCTGACTTTGCCCAATGCGCGCAAATACGAGGAGGTGCTGGCCGGTAAGCAAATTTTGGCCGACGTCGCCGCCCAACGTTTCCTCACAGTGCCCGATTTCGGCGAGGGATTGAACATCATTTCGTGCCCGAGCTGCTCGCGCGTGGAAAACGAGCGCTTCGTGGAACTAGCGGAGCAGGTGCGAGAGTTGACCCGTTACGCGGCCAACTACCGGATCACCATTGCCGTGATGGGATGTAGGGTCAACGGTCCGGGCGAGACCGACGATGCCGACATCGGACTTTGGTGCGGGCCTACCACGGTCAACCTCAAGCGCGGCTCGCAAAAATTGGGCACTTTTTCTTACGCAGACGTGCTTCCTCGGCTCAAAATGGAAGTGGACCGCCTGATTGCGGAGCAGTCGGCGAGCGAACCTCGGGCGCAAGCGTGAAGTGGGTGGACAGCGTTAAAGCGGAGCGAAGGGAACCGGCCGTGGCAGAGCAAAGCGGCGAAGGCAAGATCATGCTGGGCTTCCTCGTGCGGCGTTGCGCCCACGCAATTGGGCACGAGCCGTCGCCCGAGGAGTTCGCTGCCTGGGCAAATACCTTTCGCGAGGAGCCGTGGGACCGGCCAACGTACCTCTTTGGTCGCCCCATTTCCGTTGCCGAGGCGGAAGTGATTTTGCGCAATCCGGGAAGGGCAGTGCGTACCAGATTGGGTCCGCCGACATCGCCTGCGTGCCAAGAAGGAACGGAAGTCGCACCCGTGGATGGGCGGGTGATCGTGTTACGGCCCGTGGACCGGCGGCGAAACGCGACGCAAAAGTAGGCGGTTTGTGCGCGAGCGCGACCTCGAAGCTTTAGAATTTCCGCGCGTTCTCGAGCAGCTCGCTAACTTCGCGCGGTCGCCTTCGGGCAAAGCCGCTTGCTCGACCCTGCGCCCCCACAGCAACCTCGAAGAAGCCAACGCAGCCCTTACCCGCACAGCTCAGCTTGCGGCGCTGGTGGACGAACATGGCGAACTGCCACTGGGCGAATTCCCCGACATTCGCGCTAGCTTGCTCGCCGCTGCCCGTCCGGGTTGGGTGCTCGATGGCCCGAGCTTACTCGCAGTCCGACAGGTGGTCGACGCGGCCGAGGACACGCGAAGATTTCTCCGACAGCACGTGCGCCCTTACCCTGCCTTGCAACCTTGGCTCGACCGGATCGCCCCGCTGCTGGAATTGCGGGCAACATTGCACCGTGCCCTCGACGAGCACGGACAGGTCACCGACGATGCCAGCGAAGAGCTGGCTAAAGTGCGGCGGGAAATCCGCCACTTGCGCGCCCGCCTCGAGCGGCGGTTGCAAGCGCTGCTGCATGAGCCGCACATGCAAGAAGTGCTTGCCGACCATTTCGTTACCTTGCGCCACAACCGTTACGTCATTCCAGTGCGGAGCACTCATGCAGCCCGCTTCGAAGGAGTGGTACAAGACCGCTCTGCATCCGGCGAGACTGCTTTCATCGAACCGTTGTTCGCGGTCGAGGCCAATAACCGCCTGATGATGGCGGCGAAAGAGGAAGAGCGCTTGGTGCGGCGGATTCTGGCCGACCTTACGGAAATGGTGCGAACGGAACAACCGGCCCTGCTGGCCACGTTCGAGGCGCTGACGGAGCTCGACTGCTTGGCCGCGCTGGTGCGTTACGGTCGCTCGTATCAAGGAACGGTGCCCAAGATCGGCGCCGAAGAGATCGAATTGCGCTCCGCTCGCCATCCCTTACTGCTGGCCCAACCGCGCACGGTCGTGCCCATCGACCTCTTGCTGCCGCGAGACAAAACCGTGCTGGTGATCACCGGACCGAACACCGGCGGGAAAACCGTGGCGCTGAAGACCCTGGGGTTGCTCGCGCTGATGGCGCAAAGCGGGTTTCTTTTGCCCGCTGCCGAGGGAAGCCAGTTGCCGCATTTTTCCGGGGTGTTTGCCGATATCGGCGACGAGCAAAGCCTAGCCCGGAACTTGTCCACCTTTTCTGCCCATGTCGCCAATTTGGTGGAGATCGTTCGCGATGCACATCCCCCTGCACTGATTTTGCTCGACGAGCCCGGAGTGGGCACCGATCCGGAGGAGGGCGCAGCGTTAGCCGTGGGCTTGCTGCGCACCTTGGCACGCCCGGGCATGTTGCTCGCTGTCACCTCGCACTACTCGCCCGTGAAGCTGTTCGCACTGGCCGAGCCTCAGTGTTTGGCGGCCTCGGTGGATTTCGATGTGTCGTCACTCGAGCCGAAATACCGGCTCGTCTACCACACGGTAGGGGAAAGCTTGGCGTTCCCCATCGCTCAACGCCTAGGCTTACCTCCGGCGCTGCTCGAGGCGGCTAGCCAGGCGCGGTCGCGGCAGGGGCAAGAACTAGCCGAAGCGTTGGCTCGCTTGGAGGAAACCCGCAGGCTGTACGAGGAACGGCTGGCTCGCGCGGAAGAAGCTCGCCAAAGGGCGGAAGAGGCCCGCAAAGAGGCCGAGCGCCTTGCTGCCGAACTGCGCGAGAAAAAGCAGCGCCAGTGGTCGGCCGAGCTGCAAGAAGCCAAAGAGTTTTTGCGACAACTCCGCGCGCGAGGCGAAGAGCTGCTGGCACGGGTGCAACAGGGCGAGGCCGATCGGACTACGTTGCGCCAATTCTTGCAACGAGAGCACGACGCCGTGGACGCAGCCCTGGAGCAGTGGCAGCAGCCGGTAACCCCGGAGCGGGAGGCTGCCATTGGTGATTGGGTGGAAGTTGTGGGGCAGGGAGTACGTGGCAGGCTAACGAAGGTGGCCGGCGAACGAGCTTGGATCGAGCGCGGCAGTATGCGTTTCGAGGTGCCGCGGGCGCGCCTGCGCAGTGCGCCTCCGCCCGGATCGACGCCGCAGCGGGGAGAAGGGGCAACCGGTACGGTCCCCACAACCGAGGAGCCGAGGGAAATTAGCTTGCTCGGCTTACGCGCTCGCGAGGCGATCGAGCGGTTGGAACAGTTCCTCGATCGAGCCGTACGCGCCGGCGCAACGAGAGTGCGGGTGATTCACGGAGTGGGGAGTGGGGCCTTGAAGCGGGCCGTGAGCGAATACTTGCAGCACTCGCCCTATCCAGTGAGCTTCCACCCGGCAGAGCCGGAAGAAGGGGGAGCAGGGGTGACGATCGTGAATCTGGAAGGCGAGGATAAACGCTCATGGTGACCGTTCTGGTGCAGGCGTCGAAAGGCAACTCCGAAGGTTGCCTGGGTCAGCCCATCACCGATTGGCGCACCCCTCTACGCGGCCGTGGCTGTGGCGCGCACGGGTGGCACGCGACTTCGCCGTGCGTGCGCGATTCGTTCGCCGGCGACACATCGCGTGCGGGGGCATCGCCAAAGGCGTTCCCGAACGCTCGGCTGGCATCTGGATGTGGCGAAAGCCAAGCGCTCCGAAGCCGTTGCCGCTTACAGACGAACGGGCAAGGCTCTGCTAACCTGCGCGCCCTGTGGCCAACGGGCTGAAAGGAAGGGTAGCCAATGCGAGCAGTGGTGATGCGCAAACAGCAATTGGTGGTGGATGAAATTCCCGACCCGGAGCCGCTAGAGGGCGAAGTTTTGGTGCGCACTTTAGCCTGCGGCATTTGTGGATCGGATCTTCACACCCTTCAGCATGCAGACAAACTCGTCGAGGCAGCACGAGACACGGGGGCACCGTTTCATCTCGACCTCGAACGCGACGTGGTGATGGGGCACGAGTTTTGTTGCGAGGTGTTGGACTACGGTCCGCGCACCACGGCAACCTTGCCACGCGGGCAGCGAGTGGTGTCCATGCCGCTGGTGTTTCGCGGTGGTGGCATCCAAGGCGTCGGGTACTCGAACGAGGTTCCAGGCGGTTACGGGGAGTACATGGTTTTGTCGGCAGCCCTGCTACTGCCCGTACCCAACGGTTTGGCCACAGAGCACGCTGCGCTTACCGAACCCATGGCCGTGGGAGTGCACGCTGTGGCGAAAGCACATCTGCAGGCGTGGGATTGTCCCCTGGTCATTGGTTGCGGGCCCGTGGGTTTGGCCGTTGTGGCCGCACTGAAGTTAAAGGGTGTCGAGCCCATCATTGCTGCCGATTATTCGCCCACGCGGCGCGCGCTGGCGGAAAAAATGGGGGCACACGTAGTGGTCGATCCACACGAGCAATCTCCCTTTGCGGTGTACCGGGAGAGAGCGGGGGGCCGGCCAGCGGTGATTTTCGAGTGCGTTGGTGTGCCGGGAATTTTGCAAGACATCTTCCGCCATGCTCCTCACGGCGCGCGGGTGATCGTGGCCGGGGTGTGTATGGAGATGGACCGCATCGCCCCGATTTACGGCATCAACAAGGAGCTGTCGCTTCAATTTGTGCTTGGTTACACGCCGGAAGAGTTCGCCCAAACCTTGCGCCACATTGCCGAGGGAGAAATCGACGTGGCACCTTTGGTCACGGGCAGGGTTGGCCTCGATGAGGTTCCGGCTGCTTTTCACGAGCTGGCTCAGCCCGAACGGCATGCCAAAATCATCGTGACCCCTCACGGGGGCTGAACACTGCCCACGCAGGTAGGGATCGGCGACGGTGCACCATCGGTAGGGACTCGCTACGAGTCTTTTCCCTCGTGCTGGTACGAAAGGCGCGGAGGGGCGCGGCGGTCCCGGCGCGGGACAGCCATGCTGGTGAAGGAGGAATGTGATGCCAGAGTACTCAGAACGTTTTTTTCGCAGCGGTACGTTGCGGATTCACTTTCGCGATTGGGGTCGGCCCGAGCTCCCACCACTGGTGATCGTGCATGGGCTGCGGGATCATTCGCACTCCTTCGATGACTTGGCACGCAGCCTCATCGATCGCTTTCACGTGCTAGCCATTGACTTGCGAGGGCACGGCGACAGCGAGACGACGCCGTACTACGCCTTCGGCCACTTCGTGCTCGACTTGCACAACATGGTGCGGGCATTGCGGCTTAAGAAGCCGGTGCTGCTCGGCCACTCCTTCGGCGGGGAAATAGTGGCGAACTACAGCGGCTGCTTTCCCGACGTGCCGTCGAAGGTCATCTTGATCGAAGGGCTTGGCCCCCCGCCAATCAACATGGACGACGCCGTCCGGCGCACAGTCGAAGGATTTGCCCGTGTCGACCGTGCCTTTGCAGGTCACCCAGGTTTACCCGATCTCGAGGCGGCTTATCGGCGACTGCGGGAACGCAACCCGCGCTTGCCCGAAGCCAAAGCACGGGAACTGGCTTTGTTGGGCACACGTGCACGGGAGGACGGTACCCTCGAGTGGAAGTTCGACCCCATGTTGGCCACCATGGCCGTTACGGGCCCATATCATCTCGAGTACAACATGGCGGTGTGGCGCCACATCACGGCACCGGTGTTGATCATTCACGGGGCGGAGTCCGGCGAGTTTTGGCGCAATCGGCCCGGGGCGATTTACCTCGAGCCATGGGATTTGGAACGCCGCCTTGCCTGCTTTCGCAACCACCAGTTCGTCGAAATCCCCGGTGCTGGCCACATGGTACACTTCGATCGCCCGCGCGAACTGGTTATTGCCATCCGCGAGTTTTTGCTGGGAGAGAAACAAGAAGCTGTGCAGGAACAACGTGCCCGAGCGTAACTCTTGGTGGGTGCAGAGAACGAGGTAGCTGCGATGGACTTCAAACTTTTCCTCTCCACATTTGCCGCGATCTTCTTGGCGGAAATTGGTGACAAGACTCAGTTGGCCATTCTGTCCCTGGCAGCCGGAGGTCAAAGCCGATGGGCGGTGTTTTTGGGCGCAGCCTTGGCTCTCACGGCTACGTCCGCCGTAGCCGTGTTGGCCGGTGAGGCGGTGGCGCGCTGGGTGTCGCCAAACCTGTTGCGCCGCTTGGCAGGAGTGTGTTTTCTGCTGCTTGGGGTTTGGTTTTTGTTTGGCCGTGGCGAGTCGTGATTGGATAGGACTGCCGCCGAGCCGAGCCCTGATGGCATGCCGAAGCCGTACGTTCGCACTCCATCAGGCTTCGGGCCTCGGAAGGGTCGAGGCCACGGTCCCACGGCTCGTCCGGTGAAGGCCCGACCCTAGGTCTTTTTTGGGCGTGGTGCTGCTTGTGGGGGCCTTTGGCCGATCAGGTAAACGGCCCCGGAGTTTCCCACGTGTGCGGTGTGTAAGGTACCGGCCGGGAGCATCAGGCGATCGCCAGGACCCAAGCGAAACGATTGGCCGCTCGCTTGAAAGGTGATTTCGCCTGCCACGACCCAAATACTTTCGTCGTGTGCATGCGCGTGGGGTTGGTAGGTCGTGCCTGCTGGGTCTTGCCAGCGAAACGGGTCGAAGCCTTCTTCGATGAGCTGGTTTCTCAGGGCTTCCTCGTCCACGTTCCCACCTGGCCAAGGTCGTAACTCGAGGCGCATGACCAACCTCCCTCTGTCGTTGGTTTTAGTGCGTGCCAGACGCACGCAAGAGAGCGCAAGCTTCTCGCGCGATTTCGCCGTTTTCGTCACTACCGACGACCCATGTAGCAACGCGACTGCCCCTGCGGGAGATCCGCCCGCTGCCGGCACGGTTGGCTTCCGGGTCGAGTTCGACGCCGAGCCACTGGAGCCCCGAGCAAATCTGCTCGCGCGCCTCGGCCGAGTGTTCCCCGATGCCGCCGGTAAACACGAGCACATCCAGGCCCTCCAGGGCCGCTGCCAGCGAGGCAATTTCGCGTCGAACTCGATAGAAGAACACGCCGATGGCCTCGTGCGCCTGCGGGCTCTGGCTAGCCAAGAGCTCGCGGAAGTCCCCGGAAAGTTCGCCGAGTCCTTTCAACCCCGACTCCGTGTAGAGCATCCGCTCGAGCTGATTCACGTCGAGACCGCCGTGTCGTAGAAGGTAGAGTAAAACGCCAGGATCGAGTGCCCCGCATCGGGAAGCCATGGGCACGCCGTCGAGGGGCGTGAGGCCCATCGTGGTAGCTATCGACTGACCACCTTGGATGGCGCACAAACTCGAGCCGCTGCCGAGGTGAGCTACGACCCATTTGCGCTCGTGCAGTTCGGGCGCAAGCTGAGATAGCTGGCGCACCACAGAAGCGAACGAGAGCCCATGAAACCCGTAACGCATGATGCCCTGCTCCACGAAGTACCGTGGCAGTGCGAACAAACGTGCCACCCGCGGTTGCGTGGCGTGAAAGGCTGTGTCGAACGAGGCTACCTGCAAGGCATGGGGCCAGAGTTCTCGAGCGAGCTCGATTCCTTCGAGGCACCGCGGCTGATGGAGCGGTGCCCAGTAGCTGAGCTCGGCAAGGGCTTGGTACACAGCCGGTGTGACCACGGTAGGGCCAGTCAACCGGTTACCACCGTGAACCAAGCGATGGCCAATGGCCGCCGGCGCTTCGCCGGGGTGTCGTTGTCGGTACCAGGCCAGCACCCACTCCACGGCTTCACGGCTTGTGATGGGCCCGAGAGAGAAAGAGCGCCGTTCTTCAGCCGATAGATCACGAACCTCTGCTTGGGCTTGCCTACCGATGCCCGTGATGTTGCCCGTGCACTCTGCCGAAGCGGACGCGCCGTCGTAAACGCCGAACTTCAAACTCGACGAGCCGACATTGAGAACGAGCACCCGGGCGGGCATAACCTTGGAATGTCCGTTTCGTTGGTGAACTGGTGGGACAAAGTTACCGGAGCACGGCAATCTTGGGAATCTCCAACTAGAACGAAGATGCTAGAAGAGTGGGCGGGCCACGGAGGAGGTTAAACGATGGCGATCGAGATTCGCATGCCGAAGCTCAGCGATACGATGGAAGAAGGAACGATCTTGCGTTGGTACAAACGCGTCGGCGACGTGGTGCAACGAGGCGAAGTGATTGCCGAGGTGGAAACCGACAAGGCCGACATGGAGGTGGAAGCCGAGGCTAGTGGCGTCGTCAAGGAAATTCGCGTCCCGGAGGGGGAGAGTGCCCCGGTGGGAGCCGTGCTCGCGCTTCTGGAAGAGGTTGCCGCTGAGGAACGGCCCACGCGACCTGTGGCCGAAACGGAATCGCGCGAAGAGGCGAGGCAACTGCGACCCGGAGCTCCCGCGCCTTCTGCTGGAGAGCAACGGGTTACCGTGGCTTCGGCGAAACCAGCAGCACGACCAACCGCGGCTCCGGTTCCGCCGGAAACCCCAAAAGCGGCAAAAGCCGAACCACCACCTTCGCCCCCCGAGGCTCCGTCTCCCGCACCACCTCCACCGTCCTCGCTGCGTTGGAAGCCCCGTTTGACGGCTGCGGCTGGACCTGCGCCAGGGCGTCATCCGGAAAGTCGGCTCCGACAGACGGTGGCCAAGCAAATGGCGCAGTCGAAACGGGAAATTCCCCACTTCTATGTCACGAGCGAGATCGACATGACCGAGGCTACGCGGCTGCGGGAGCAGTTGCTGGCTGCGCAGGTGTTCCCTGAGCGGATCACCTACACCCACTTGCTAATCCGCGCTCTCACCCTGGTGCTACCGCGCCACCCGCGGGCAAACGCTTCTTGGGTCGATGGCTCGGTGGAAATTCATGCCGACATCAACATCGGCATCGCCGTAGCGGTGGAAGATGGCTTGGTGGCCCCGGTGATCCATCGCTGCCAGAACATGACTTTGCGAGAAATCGCGCAAGCAACCCAGGGCTTGGTCGAGAAAGCTCAAGCAGGAAAGTTTACCGGCGCCGAGCTGGTTGGCGCCACATTTACCATTTCGAACATGGGCATGTTGGACATCGATTCCTTTGCCGCCGTCATTACTCCGCCACAGTCGGCCATTCTTGCGGTCGGGAGCATTCGGGAGCGCCCGGTCGTTCGCAACGGTCTACTGGCCGTCGCCAAAACGATGCGGGTAACGTTGTCCGCCGATCATCGGGTATTGAATGGCGTCGAGGCTGGCCGGTTCCTCGAGGATTTAAAACGCACCCTGGAGCAACCGGTGGTCCTCGTTCTGTGAGCGACCTACGGTGTGGCCCGCTTCTGCGGTGATCCTGCTTTCTTGCTTTGCCGCAGGATTGACAAGGCGTCTTCGTGCTTGCGCACGGCCCGCAGAAGCGCCAGGGCAAAGTGCCTTGGGGGCGGCAATGTTGCGCCAGAGGTGCGCACGACCGGGGTTGCACCGGGTTAGGCGGCGCCCATGTCGGGGGCAGTGGGACGACTGCTGTCTTTTTCGTGTTGGCCGCCCGCTGCAACAGGCATGTTTGGACAACGCGATGCGTGCGCCGGCGTACGTGTCCTTCCCCCACGCTGCACGGGACATGCGTGGGAGAAACACATTCACTAACACGCCCCTTCCAACTGCCACGCGCTGCACGACGCATGCGTGGGAGAAACCCAGGAGTCGATTCTTCGGCGGCGTAGGCTTTGGTGGCCTGGGGCGGGCCCTTGCCGCTACTTGTGGGCGAAGCGGAACCTCGTTGCGAGCTTGCTTTCCTCTATGTTACAGGGGCGAGACCAATGCCGCTGTGTGCGCCGTGCTATCGTCGCCGATGAAGGAGCTGCCTAGTTTATGATCGAGTACGTGCAACAGGGCATCGACATCTTTCTCCACCTCGATGCCCACTTGAACCATCTGGCCGGCCAACTCGGCCCCGTTCTTTATTTGCTGCTCTTCGTCATCGTGTTTTGCGAGACCGGATTGGTAGTCACGCCCTTTCTCCCAGGAGACTCCCTGCTCTTTGCTGTTGGCGCACTGGCTGCCGTTCAAGGGGCAGTGATCAACGTTCACCTGGCGGCGATCTTGCTCATGATCGCTGGGATCTTGGGGGATGCGGTGAACTACAGTATCGGTGCCTACGTTGGGCCCGCGGTGTTCAAGAGCGAAACTTCACGCTGGCTGAACAAACAGCACCTTCAGCGCACGCACGAATTTTACGAACGCCACGGAGGGAAAACCATTATCTTGGCACGGTTCATTCCCATTATCCGAACCTTCGCTCCGTTTGTCGCCGGCATTGGGCGGATGGGCTACCCACGTTTTGCAGCTTACAACGTGATCGGGGCGGTCGTTTGGGTTTGTTGCTTCGTGTACGCGGGCTACTTGTTCGGCAACGTTCCGGTGGTGAAGCGCAACTTTCACTTTGTCATTGTGGCCATCATCGTGATCTCGGTGATGCCTCCGGTGATCGAATACCTTCGCAGCCGCCGGGAAGCACGACTGGCCGCTCGCCCTGCGACCGACTGAGACCAAAACTGCCGTTGGCCATGATGGAACAGTCTTTACCCGAGCCGCTCAAATGGTCGTTAGTGGAACTTTGCGCTGCGCTCCGGCGGGGCGAGTTTTCCCCACGGGAGTTGCTGCACTGGACCTGGCAACGGATCGATCAGACGCACGAGAAGCTCAATGCGGTGGTGGCGCGGTTCGACTTGGAGACTCTAGAAAAACAGGCCCAGGAAGCCGAGCAGAGAATCCGGCGTGGAGAGGCGCGTCCGCTCGAAGGCATTCCCTTGGGCGTCAAGGACTTGGAAGACGCGGCTGGCTTGCCGACGACTTTTGGCTCTTTGCCCTTTCGGGGGAACGTAGCCCAGCGCGACTCGGTGCAAGTGGAGCGGCTGAAAGCCGCGGGGGCGATCGTCGTGGGCAAAACCAACGCGCCGGAGTTCGGTTACACGGCAATCACGAAAAATCTCGTGTACGGCGTGACCCGGTCGCCATGGAATCTCGAGCGAACTCCCGGTGGATCGAGTGGAGGTTCCGCAGCAGCACTGGCGGGTTGCGTGCTTCCGTTGGTCACAGCGAGCGATGGCGGCGGTTCGATCCGCATTCCTGCGAGTTTCACTGGCTGCTTCGGCCTCAAGGTATCGTTTGGCCGGGTGCCTCGCGGTCCGTCGGAGTATTGGGATTATCAGGACACTTCCGTGTACGGTCCCCTGACGAAGACAGTGGAAGATGCCGCGCTGTTTCTCGATCAAGTCGTGGGCCCGTCGCCGTGGGACCCAAACAGCTTACCGCATCCGGGGATTTCGTATCTGGCTGCCGTGCGCGGCGAGTTGCCGCGGGGCTTGCGGATCGCGTTTTCCCCCGACCTGGGCTACGCCGTGGTCCAGTCGGACATCGCGGCTGCCGTGGAAGAAAACGTGCGTGTGTTCGAGCGCTTGGGGCACCGGGTGTGCCGCATTCACGGAGGCCCGCCGCAACTGGGTCGCGAGTGGGCGGTGTTGGGGGCCTTCGAACTGGCTTCGCACTTGCACCACCTGATCCCGGAAAAGGAAAAGGACTTTGGCCGCACTTTCTTGAGCGGCGTCAAGCTCGGGTGGGAGATGCGCCCCGAATTTTGGGGTGAGGCAGCAAAGTTGCGAGCGCAACTCAACGCCTGGTGTGCGGAGTTGTTTGCCGAGTTCGACGCGTTAATCACTCCCACGGTGCCGTACGACCCGCCGCCCGCCGGAGGGCCTTTCCCACAGGAAACGGAAGGGCGACCACAAATCCTTGCCGGGGTGGCGTCGTTCACCATTCCTTTCAATTTATCGTGGCACCCCGCAGCCACGGTGCGCATTGGTCTTTCTCGGGCCGGGCTGCCCATGGGAATGCAAATTGTCGGACCCCGCCACCGCGAGGATTTGGTTTTGCAACTGGCTCGGGCCTTCGAGCGGGAGCGGCCCTGGCACCCGCACTGGCCCGATCGCTTTTGATGCCGAGCGCTGTGGCAAGCCGGGAAGTGGCTGTCGATCCGTTCTCCCCCGCCCATCTCGGCCCGGTACGCCTGAAAAACCGCTTCATCAAGGCCGCAACCTTCGAAGGGCGCGCGCGTGGCGGTGTGGTCACCGAGGACCTGATCGAGTTTCATCGTGCGTTCGCCGAAGGAGGAGTGGGGCTAACAACGCTTGCGTACTGCGCCGTCAGCGACGACGGACGTGGTGCCCCACACGAGATTGTGGTCAACGAGGGTTGCTTACCGGGCCTTCGGGTGCTGGCAGACACGGTTCACCGTGCCGGCGCAGCCGTGTCCATTCAGCTTGGGCATGCCGGACCCGTCGGGGTCACGCTCGGGCTAGGCCTGGCTCCGTCGCGCCGCTGGGTTGGGCGGGCCTTGCGTTTTCTCCGAGAGGCGAGCGAAGAAGATTTGCGAAGGATTGTTCGGGACTTCGGCAAAGCCGCCACACTTGCGCTGGATGCTGGGTTCGACGCAATCGAACTCCACTTCGGACACGGCTACCTGGTAAGCGCGTTTTTGAGTCCACGCCTGAACAAGCGCCGCGACGCTTGGGGCGGAACGGTGCAAGGGCGCGCCCGACTTGCCCGAGAAATTGCGGCCCACGTGCGCCAACAGGTTGGCCAAGCGATGGCGGTAACCGCCAAGCTCAATATGAGCGATGGGGTCAAAGGTGGGCTTGCTGTGGAAGAAAGCTTGGAGGTTGCTCGACTCTTGGAGTCGGACGGCCATCTCGATGCTCTCGAACTCAGTGGGGGAAGCTCCTTTGAAAATCCCATGTATTTATTTCGGGGGGATGTGCCGTTGGCCGAGATGGCGGCGTCGGTTCCGCCATGGTTGCGGCTGGGCTTTTGGCTTTTCGGGCGCAGGTTTTTGCGCGCCTATCCGTTCGAAGAGTTGTTCTTCTTACCCTTGGCGCAGCGGTTCCGTGCCGCCTTGCGGTTGCCCTTGATTCTTCTGGGAGGCTTGAACCGCTTGTCGAGTGTTCGCACAGCGATGCAAGAGGGATTTGATTTCGTGGCCATGGGCCGAGCGTTGCTGCGCGAACCCAACTTAATTGCCCGGTGGGCTAGGGGCGATACGTCCGACGGCCTTTGCATTCACTGCAACAAATGCATGGCGACGATTTATCGGGGCACGCATTGTGTTTTGGTTCCACCCGAGGAGCGCCCAGGCCTGCCTCGTGGCCACCGGTAGCAGCGTTGTACAGCGATGCGACTCCGTTGGCGGCACATCATCTTCGACCTCGACGGTACGCTCGTGGACACGGTAGAGGATATCGCGGCCGCACTGAACCACGCGCTCGTGCGCTTTGGGTTGGCACCGCGCTCGGTTGATGCCGTTCGCGAGATGGTTGGCGAGGGGGCGCGGCGGTTAGTCGAGCAGGCATTGCCGAATGCCGACGAGCAAACGCGGGAGCAGGTTCTGCGGGCATTTCTCGAATACTATCGGGCAAATCCGGTTGTTCACAGTCGATTGTACCCGTGCGTGCAGGAACTGCTGCAAAAACTGAAGGAGCATGGGGGTGTGGCTACGGTTCTAACCAACAAGCCTTTTGATCTCAGCGAGGAGATTCTACGCCGGCTCGGGCTCAGCGAACTTGTTGGTGCGGTGTGCGGTGGCGACACGTTACCGCAAAGAAAGCCAGAGCCCGCTGGTGTGTTCTACCTGTGTGAGCGAGTCGGGCGTGGCATCGGTGATACGTTGCTGGTCGGGGACTCGGGAATTGACCGCATGACCGCCACGCGCGCCGGAGTGGCGTTTTGCGCTGCTCTTTGGGGTTACCGTCCGGCGGAACTCACTGGGGAGGGGCTGGTTGCCCAGTCGCCCGGCGACCTCGCTGGGCTTGTCTTCCTTGCCAATGCTGGTTCGGTTAACTGAGGGGCAACATGGAAAAAGCGGCGCGGTGGCAAGTCGCGCTTTGCGCTGGGCTTGGCATGCTCGTTCTGCTTATTCTCGCCCCGATGGCACGCGCAGGAGCGCCGCGTTGCGGGGACGAGTTTTGCAACCTTGCCGGTCCCCGGCCCTGGCCGGGAACAGGGGAGATGCTTTCGTTTTTCTTGCGCAAGGCATGGACCTCTTGGCTTCCTCGTAGCGGCGCTGCTCCCTGGGTGCCTTACGACCGCCAAGCAATCCAACACAATCCGAGCATTACGTGGATTGGGCATTCGACCTTTCTCGTACGCATGGAAGGCGTGACCTTCCTGACCGATCCGATTTTTTCTTCCCGGGCGAGCCCGGTGTCGTTTGCCGGGCCGCGCCGGTTGCAGCCACCTGGAATTCCCTTGGAGGAGCTACCGCAGGTGGATTTCGTGATCGTCTCGCACGATCACTACGATCACGCAGATTTGCCCACCTGGAAAGCCTTGGCCCAGCGTGGGGTGTTGTTTCTCGTACCGTTGAACATGGGAGATCTCGTGCATAGCGTGGGCGGACGATTTGTCGCGCTCGATTGGTGGCAGTCGTTCGAGCTCGGCAGCGTACGCATCCACTGCGTGCCGGCCCAACACTTTTCCGGACGTGGGGTCACCGATCATCACCGTCGGCTGTGGGCAGGATGGGTGGTGGAGGGACGACAGCGCAAATTTTTTCACGCGGGCGATACCGGTTATTTCCCTGGGTTCAAGGAGATTGGCGATCGCTTGGGCCCGATCGAACTGGCGGCCGTTCCCATCGGTGCGTACGACCCCCCTTCGATCATGCGGTTCGTGCACATGAACCCGGAAGAGGCCGTACAAGCGGCACGCGACGTGCGTGCTCGTCGGGTGGTTGCCATGCACTGGGGCACATTCGACCTGACGGACGAGCCAATTCTCGAGCCGCCCCAGCGCTTTCGCTCGGCAGCGCAGCGCCTCGGTTACGATGAAGAGGATGCTTGGGTGCTTGCCGTCGGAGAGACGCGCCGTTGGTGAAGCTTAACTCCCACGCTGAACGAGGCGAGCCGGAGAAAACCAACCGAGCTCTTCGGGTTTCTCGCCAAGGAGCGCTGCGGCTGCGAGGCGCCCCACTGCCGCGCTTGTGGTCATTCCGTGGCCACCAAGACCGGCAACCCAAAGGAATCCTTGAATCTCGGGGTCCGGGCCGATGACAAAGCGCTCATCCGGAGCGAATGTGCGCAAGCACGCCCAAGCGTGGGCAATGGCGAGGTCCGCGAGCTGGGGAAAGGCCCGCTCCAATTTTTCCGCAAGGAGGAGTTTGCTGTTTTCGTCGGTCGTAGGTTCCACTGCCGGGTGCGGGGTGGCATCGCAGGGGCTGAGCAACAAACCATCGCCTTCGGGGCGGAAGTACGTATCGACGTCAGCGTGCCACACAAAAGGCCAGTGCGGATCCACTTGGATGTGCGGCTTGCCCACAAATAGGTGGCGGCGCCGCGGCTCGAGCGGCAGAAGGGGAGAACCAGCAAGCCGGCCGATCTCGGTAGCCCAGGCGCCTGCGGCGTTGACAACCGCAGCGCAGCTCCATGAACCAGCAGGTGTGCGAACTTCCAGTGTCTGCCCTTGTGCCGCAGTAATCGCGAGAACCGGGGTGGAGTAAAACACCTGAGCGCCACGGGAGGTGGCTCCCTTCAGATAGAGCTCCAATAAGGCGTGAATATCGACGACCCCATCTTGCGGAGCCCAAACCGCTCCTAAGAAGTTGGCTCCCTGCAAAATTGGCAGAGTGCGAAACACTTCTTCGGCGCTCCACCAAGCCGAGCCTCCGTCGAGATGCGGCAGCATCGCGCGGAGGTCGCGACCCGTGTTCTCCTGCGAGGCGATCAACAACGAACCGCAAGGGCGAAAAATGCTACGCCCAGCAAGCGCCGCAGCTTCGGTGCGGATGAAATCGAGCCCCTCCCGCGCCAGTGTTGCTGCCTCGGGCTCTGCAATCGAGCTAAATCCTAGGGCTGCGTTTCGGCCAGAGGCGTGGTAGCCGGGAATCCGTTCTCGCTCCAGCACGATGATCTTTTTCACCCCCTGTCGGGCCAGGTGAAAAGCCGTGGCGGCTCCGGCAAAGCCGGCTCCTACGATGACAACGTCGGCAGTGTTCATCGAGGCATAACCCCGGACCAGCATGCGCTTGCCGGCACGGGCCGAGAGTCAATGGGCCATTGCTGTAACAGTTTCACGTGTCTGCGTTTTTTATCCTTTGTGGAAATGTCTGCCAGGGGCCGCAACGGCAGCAAGGGGCGTTCGCGTCGGCGGTGTATCGAGTGCGTGTGAGTCCGCTTTGGGTCCGGCAGCGATGCATTGACACCGGCAATGACTTCTGATTGGTTGGAAGCACCTTAGTGAAGAGCTGAGGGCAAGTCAGTTGGTTCCTTTGGGGTGGCCGTCGCCCCTCAGGACGAAGCAGCGCAACGGCCGTCCGCGCGACACGAAGCTCGCGCTTATTCGAGCAAGGAGGAACCAATGGGGATTCACGCTGGCAGCCGCGTTTCCATCGAGTACACGTTGCGGCTCGAGGATGGCAGTATCGTCGAGAGCAACGTGGGGGAAGAGGCGTTCGAGTATACGCAGGGGAGAGAGGAAATTATCCCTGGACTCGAGCAAGGGCTGGAGGGGCTTGACGTAGGCGATGTCAAAGAGATCCGCATTCCCCCGGAGCTCGCGTACGGTCCGGTGCTTCCCGATGCCTTTTACGAGGTGGACAAGGAGCTCGTCCCTGCTGGGGCTTGGGTAGTCGGCACGGAGTTAGTGGCGCGCGACTCGAGCGGGCGGGAGAGGCAAGTGCGAGTTCACGAAGTTCGGGAAGAGACCATTGTGATCGACGCAAACCACCCTCTGGCTGGAAAAACGTTGATTTTCGACGTGCGGGTGTTGGCCGTTCGCTGAGCGTCGCCCGCCAAATCCGGCCGGAGAACAAGTGGGAACTTCGGCTGGAACTTGGCCGTCAGCCGTCGCCGAGCGGGCGCCCGAGGGGCATCTCGCGAATTAACGTAAAGGCGAAAACGGCCAGCGTATCCTCCGGATCGTAGAAACGAGTCTCTACAGCGCGGGTACGCCCGCGCGCTTTGGCGAGCTTGCTTTCGATGAGGAAGTGCGGCCCCACGATAGGCTCGAAGTAGTCGATGCGCATACTGGTGGTGGCGAGCCAGGTCTTCCAACCTTGGCGGGGCTGACCCGCACGCACGGTCAGCAACGCGATGAGGTCGATATACGTCGGGGTAAAGCCGCCAAAGAGTTGTCCGCGCGGGTTCTTCACGTGATCAGGCAAATGTGCCCGCACGCGCAACACCCCTGGCGCTTCTTCCAGTAACTGCCACCGGTATGCCTCGAGGAAATCGCCAGCAGGATGGCCCCGGCCAATCAATTGGCCCGGCTCACGGTTGAGCCAAGGGCGGCGGAACACCGGCGAGTCGGATTCTGCTTCTCCCATAGAGTGCTTTTGCTATATGCGCTGCGATTCGGTGCTGCAACCCGACTCTCCCGCGACGGACGTGGGGAAAACGCGGATGCAGCAGCTTGGAGGCCAAACGAAGGAGGTCAGTTTCGATGCCCGAAGATGTGGAGCTACCCCGGCTAGAACCAAAGCCAGAAGACGAAAAGCTGGCATTGCAACTAAAGCATCTCGCTGAAGATGCCATCTTGCGGGGCAAGCCGAACGGAGAAGAGCGCTGCCGGAATTGCTACTACTACCTCAATCCCGACGAAGACATCGCTTACTGCTGGCATCCGAAAATTCGCATCTTGGTCGGCGAGAATTGGTGGTGCCAGTGGTGGGAACCGATGGAGGAGGCAGAGCAGCCTACAGCGGCAAAGTAAGCTTGGCCCGATTGGCCTTCGCTCGCTGTTGCGGCTTGGCGGCGACAAGTGTGCTAGGCTCGTTGCCATGGCGAAGCGAAGGCCCGCGAGTGCCGGGAGCGATTTGTTTGCTGCCCGGGGCAGTGCTGTCCGCCGAGAGGCGGCCCCTCTGGCGGAACGCATGCGCCCGAGCTCACTCCACGAGTTCGTGGGCCAAAGCCACCTGCTGGGAAGTGGGAAGTTTCTCGGCGAGCTGGTGCGCGGTGGCAAATTGCCCTCGCTGATCCTCTGGGGGCCGCCGGGTTGCGGCAAGACCACGCTGGCGTTGCTTTTGGCCCAGCAAGTGAATGCGGACTTCGTTCAGTTTTCTGCCGTGTTGTCCGGCGTGAAAGAACTCCGGGCGATCATCGACCGAGCACGAGAAAATCAGGGCTTGTACGGGCGGCAAACGGTGCTCTTCGTCGATGAGATTCACCGCTTCAACAAGGCGCAGCAAGACGCGTTTCTTCCCCACGTGGAAGACGGAACCCTGACCCTGATCGGGGCGACGACGGAAAATCCTTCCTTCGAGATTATCGCGCCTTTGCTCTCTCGCTGCCGGGTACTGGTGTTGGAACCGCTGAGTGTTGCGGACATCCAACTCTTGTTGCGCCGAGCTTTGAGCGATCGTGAGCGTGGCTTGGGTGGCTGGGGATTGGAGATCAGCCACGAAGCCCTCGAATTCATGGCGGCGAACGCACACGGCGATGCCAGAGTGGCGTACAACGTGCTCGAGTCGGCAGCGGAGCTCGCCCGCGTGCGGGGAGTGACCGTAATCGACCTTGCTTTGGCCGAGGAAGCCGCGCAGCACCGGGCGCTGTTGTACGACAAAGCTGGGGAAGAGCACTACAACGTGATTTCAGCTTTCATCAAAAGCTTGCGGGGCAGCGACCCGGACGCGGCCGTGTACTGGATGATGCGCATGCTGGAGGCGGGAGAAGATCCGTTGTTCCTCGCGCGGCGCATGATCATTTTTGCCGCGGAAGATATCGGCAATGCCGATCCCCGGGCATTGCTGGTCGCTGTAGCCGCAAAAGATGCCGTGCACTTTGTGGGGCTTCCGGAGGGACGCATCCCGCTCGCCCAAGCCGCCACGTATTTGGCGACCGCTCCGAAGTCGAACGCATCGTACAAAGCCATGTTAGCGGCAAGCGAGGACGTGCGTGAGTTTGGCCCTTTGCCCGTGCCGTTGCATTTGCGCAACGCGCCCACCAAGTTGATGCGCGAGCTTGGTTACGGCCGCGGTTACGAATACGCACACGACTTTCCCGAACATTTTTCCGATCAACCCCATCTCCCCGAGGCTTTGCGGGACAGAACTTATTACCTTCCCACCGATCAAGGGGAAGAAAAGGCAATAGCGGAGCGTCTCGCCCGATGGCGCGAACGGCGAAGAAAGAGGGGAAGCGATGATCGATGACCAGGGCCGAGGGACATGGGTCGGGATTTTTGTTGCGGTGCTGCTGGCCGTGCTTGTGGCTGGGTTGCCACTCTTGCTCCATTTCAGCCAGAAACGACACAACCGCTTGGACTACAAGATCGAAGAGCGCTTTCCCGGAGATCGCGCCACGATCAGTGGCGAGGTGTTCGCCACCACTTTAGCTGCCGTGGTGCAACACGAGCTCGAAGGCACGACGGGCTGGCGCCCGAACGATTTTGTGTTGTGGGGGCCGGCGTTGTGGGCCGACAACAATGCCAACCGCCAGCTTGGCATTCTGCAAGCCGTGCGCGAGAGTGTGCGAGTGTTCAAGGATCACCTGACCAAGATTTCGAGCGACCAGTTCGATGCCAACCTGCTCCGCGCAGATACTGCCTTCCGCAACGACTTGACGAAATTTTGGTTTCCCTCTGCGGAGTCGAAACTTCGCGAAGGGGTGCGCGCCTTGGAGGCGTACGTTGCGGGGCTGCGGACCACACCGCCGCAATCGCGGCCGATCAATTTGCGCAACGTGGAGTTGATTCGGTTGTTCCAAGCTTGGACCGATTTGCTCGGCGATGTGCATGCTCGGTTGTACCGCGCAGACGTTGGCCTCTTCCGTACCGACGACGAGTTCTACTACGGCCAGGGCGTCGCCCACGCGTTGCACTACTTGGTTTTGGCGGTTGCCCGGGAATACCGCGAAGCCTTTGCCGGTCGTGCGGTGCTGGCGAACCTCCTGATGGAAGTGGCAGAGCCTCTAGGGAAGGCTGCAACGTTGAAGCCGCTGTTCGTGCTGGATGGCAAACCCGACGGCCTGTTCGCCAATCACCGGCGGAACCTCGATGCCTTTATTACCGAAGCGCGGCAGAAGATGTACTCGATCCGCGAGGAGTTGGAGAAGTAGGGGCGCACGGCAGTGCGCCCGTGCTTCCACCCGCAATTGCGTTGCCGTACGGCCGAAGCGCGACCAACACGTCGTAGGGGTGCACGGGTTCGCGCGTTGTGCGGGCGGGGACGCCCGCCCTCCCAGGGCGTCGCTACGGCATCGCTCGTGCAATGCCCGCGAAAGAATGGTTTTCGCACTCCATGTTCACTGCCCTGGTTCCGAGCCACACGACGACGTGGGTGAACCGGTGGTCTTGGCCGGGCGCATTGGTGGGAATGGAAACACGGGCGCACGGCAGTGCGCCCGTTGTTTCCGTCGCCACCGACGTTTCCACGGCAGCCATGCCGCCGCGTGCGGGCCGCCTAATCACGAACGTTGCCGGCGCAATGACCACGCCCCCAAACCATCGTAGGGGCGCATGGCAATGCGCCCTCGGCTCCATCACCACCCACGTTTGCGATGGTAACGGGAATGCCCCCGCCCGTGCTTGCACCGCTACGCACGTCCCCACCGCGGTGGATACGTCACCAACACCCCGTAGCGACGCATGTGTCGGGGGTTTTTTGCGGACGAGGACGTCCGCGCTCCCAGGGGGGCGCGGACGTGGCATCGCTAGCGCGATGCCGGCGAAAGCATGGCTTTCGCACTCCACATTCCCCTTCGAGCCCGGTCAAAGTTCGCCTGGCTGAAGAACGCCTCGCCCCTAGAAGTGGGGCACCGGTCTACGGGTTGGTACCGACAACATGCGGCAGCATGACTTGAAGCAAGTCAATGTGGGCGTGGAGTTGCTTGCCAATGCCACTGAGTAACCCCATCACCCGAAGGACTAGGAGAATGTCGGACGGAACATCGACCAGAGGATTCTCGCGCAGCACCTGCACGATGTTGTCGCGAATCATTTCCACCAGTTCCCGGTCGGCGTAAGCCTTGCCACTGCGAGCCACGTGGCCGAGAAAAGCATCGCCAAGGGCAATCAACGTTTCTGGATTGTCGTTTTTGGTGCGAAAGCCAAGGGTGCGAAACGCTTCGGCCGCGGCCACCCGGTTTTGCGTGAGAATCGCTCCCGCCAACTGTGCTAGCCCGATTTGGAAGCCCGAAGGGAGCGCTTTGGCCAAGCCAAAGTCCAACAGTACGATGCGTGGCCCGGGCTGCACGAGAATGTTGCCCGGGTGAGGGTCGGCATGAAAGAAGCCGTCGCGAAGGATCTGCTGGCAAAATACGTCGGTGAGCAAGCGGGCAACGGCATTCCGGTCGATCCCAGCGCGGTCGAGTTCCTGAACGTGCGTGATTTTGATTCCTTCCAGGTACTCCAGCACCAGAACGCGACGCGTCGTGAGCTCCCAAACCACGCGGGGCACGAGCACGTCGGTACGGTCGCTCAAATTTTGGCGGATCCGATCCGCGTTGCGCGCTTCGTTCTGAAAATCCAGCTCGAGCGGAACGTGACGCTGAATTTCCCGTAGAACGATGCGCAAGTCGAGATTCCGCTCCAAGCGCGCCAACACGCCGAAGAGAAACCGCAGGTTGGCTAGATCGGCCTCGACCAGTTGAGCGATTTCCGGGTATTGGACTTTGATCACCACCTCACGCCCGTCGCGCAACCGCGCGCGATGGACTTGCGCCAGAGAAGCCGAGGCAAGAGGCGACGGGTCCCAATCGGCAAATACTTCTCGTAGGGGTTTTCCGAGTTCCTTTTCGACCAGTGGGGCGAGCACGGAGTCAAAGGAACGGGGTGGAACACGGTCGTGTAACTGCGACAACGTCTCGATGTACTCGTGGGGGAGGAGGTCGGCGCGGGTTCCGAGAAATTGGCACGCCTTGATGAGCAAGCCCTCGAGACGCACGGCGGTCCGGTAGATGGCTTGCGCCGAGGCCGCGTGTTGCCGCCGGTACATCCAGCGAACCCGCTCAGCTCCAAGCAATTTCTCCACAAGTTGAATGCCCTTGTACCCGGCGTAAATTTGCCCGACCGTGCCCGCCACCAAGGCAAAGCGATGACTGCGGCGTTGGAGGGGGCGGCGGCGCCGTGCCGGCTTGGTGGCGAACTGGTTCGTGGACCCATGGGTGACGGGAACGACTTCCATAGATTGGTCCCTTCTACTGGAAACGTTTTCCGAGACAATGGAGCTCGTGCATTGTTTTTTACGCCAGCAGAACCGCGAAAATGCCCGTGAGAAAGATGCCGTCGAAGGTGCCTGCGCCTCCGATCGAGGCCACGGGAGCCCCCAGCCCCCCGACTTTGCGTAGGTTGAGAAGATCTGCACCGATGAGAGTTCCCAAGGTGCCGGAGATGTAAGCGATGGCCGGCTCATGAGTACTCGAGAGAGCGATTCCAGCGAGAGCAGCCAACACTGGCGGCACGAGCATCGGCATGGCGATGCCCAACCCAGGAAGGGGGCGGGCAATGCGGTGCACCACGGCGGCAACGACAGCCGTGCCAATGGCGGCGGCGACGAACTCCTGGGTTTGTACGATCAGGTACAACGAGAGTACGACTGGCACGATGGCTCCCCCGAGGTTCACCGCAATCACTGTCTGAGGGATCACGGCGCGAGGTACCACATAGGTGATGCCGAAGCGGCGAATGGTTACCGCTTCGATCATCCGCTCTCCGGCTGGCACCTTTCCTACGGGAATGTTGACATAGCTTCCCACCAACGAAAGCAGCAAAAGGGAAAACAGGTGTTGCGGCGGAATGCCCAGCTTTTCATAGGCGATCGAGATCAGCCCGATTTGAAGAAAGGCGAACAGCAGGAAGAAAACGACAAAGAGGGCCAGAACGAACGGCAAAGCGAGCGGGAAGAAGAAAAGGCTGCTGCGACGCATCCAGAGATCAGTCGGCTTGGGCTTTTTGGCAAGCTGGCCGTTCCTGCAGCCGCTGAACGTAAGCTTGCAGGGTAGGTTGATCACCGAGCAACCCGAGCAACGAGGCCCAAACGAGCGTGGACCCGACCATGACGTCGGCAGCCGTAAAGCGATCGCCCAGCAGAAAGGGTCTTCCCTGCAAAGCATCGCTGAGCACACGCGCGACTTCGCGAAATTTTTCTTGCCCCTCCTGGAGAGCTTTAGGCGAGCGCTCTGCTTCCGGCAGCATCATCGTATGCTGGAATATCTGAATGAGTGGCGGCTCTAGTGTGGCAACAGCGTACACCATCCACTGGTAGTAAAGGCCACGTTCCGGCGTTCCCGGCGCAGGCGCCAACCCTTTCTCCGGAAATTTATCGGCAAGATACATGCAGATCGCGCTCGACTCCATCAACGCGAGATTGCCGTCAACGAGCGCGGGCACAGTGCCATGGGGATGGATGGCCAGATACTCGGGCCGCTTGTGCTCTTTTTGCCCGAGGTCGAGCCGCACAAGTTCGTAAGGGACGCCCATTTCTTCCAACAACCAACGCGGTCGAACCGAACGAGTGCGTGGTGCATGATAGAGTTTGATCATCGATGACCTCCGTGTACGTCGTCTCAAGCCTTTTGCCTGAATTGCTGGCGAACGTCGATAGGGGAGCGCGTGGCACAGGCCGGTGGAGCAACGAGCGATTCTTCCCGTCGAAGGGCAGCGATGATCCTACCGAAGCTGGAGGAAGTGTGGCGCTTTGCAGCAGCGCGCGTAACGAGCCTTCGGACCTGGTCAAGATTGTCCTCCCCACGGCTTGGCGCGCGCTCCGTGAACGGGCACGCTTCCTCGACGTGGGTTTGTCGAGACGGGCATGATGGTGAGAAGCGTGTGCTTCGGGGCGGCAAAAAGTGAAGAAGGGCCTGCCAGCACCAGATACCGCGTGGTGCGAGAGCCCGAGATGCCCCTGGGTGACGGTTCGCCAACGTCTTTACGGCGTTGGAGTGCGCGGGATTCGCGGAGTACGTGTTGGGGTGGGACTCGGCGGTACCGGCGTAGCCGTCCGGGTGGGCGGGGGGCCACAACTGGCCAAGTCGAAAACACAAGTGGCCGAACATCGCAGGGGACCACCGCTGAGGCCAAACGACACGCAGCTAGGCTGCTGACACGGGTTTGCCAGAAACGGCCCGTCTGGCTGCCGAGGGCAATCGCTGTTCTCCCGGCAGGGCCGAAGCTCCGGTAGGCGGTCGAGACAGAAAGACCCAAGATTGCCGCCATCGCACTGCTCTGGGAACTCCGTGCCAAAACTTGCAACGAAGCCGTCGCCGCAACGGGCTGGTACGCATGTACTCAAGCAATCGTCATCGTCGTAGAGATTGCCATCGTCGCATTGCTCGGCCGGATCGAGCGTGCCATTTCCGCACCGCTGGAATGCAGGGCCATTGCCGCCGTCGCAGCCAACGAGAAAGGTTACCGACCACGGCAGAAGCAGGGTCAAGAGCAGCACGACGGTAAACGGAGCGAACGGAGTCATTGCCTGGACCCTCATCGATTTGCCGCAACGCCGGCCCGCCTTGTTCTCACTCCACATCGAGAACTACTTGGCATGTGACGCCCTGCACGTCGAAACCCCCGCCGTCGGAGGCTTGGCGGACAACGCACGGAAATTGCGTTTCTGCTGGTGGGGTGGTGGAAATACAGTCGAAGGTTACCTCGAGGAGGGGTCCTGGCTGAATTTGCCCTGGCGTGAGGTACGACACGCGCAGCGTGGGCTCTGCGGAACCGTTTCCGGAAACGACTTGTGCATCGAAAAAGCCCCCTGCATCGCTCACATCGAGCAAACGTTCCGCCAGTTGCTCCGCCGCGGGGAGGCTGACGAGCTGGGCGGGGTAGGTCAAGTCGAGAGTAAGTCCCGCAAGGTTCGGCACTTGGTTGAGATCGAAGCTGAGCGCGATGGTGGCAATGGCCTCGGTGCAAGCCTCTGACGGTGGACAGCCGCTGAGGGCATGGTTGACACCTGTGACGATTTCCTCGATCGTCACCTCGCCGTCGTTATTGGCATCCCCAGCCAAACAGCCTGCCACCGGTTGCGTGCCAAGAGCGATGTTCACCATCGTGACCAGTTCGTCGATGGTTACCTCGCGATCGCCATTGCAATCGCCCACGCAAACAGCGGCCGCCGCGCTGGGCGCGGTAGCGAGGGCGTAGACGAACAACCACACGGGTATCGTTTGGCCCAACGATTTCATTGTCTGTCTCCTTTCATCTTCCGCGGTCTTTGGTTTTCTCGTTTCCCCTCAAGGCGTTGTCACACTGCAGGTAACGCCGGCGATGGGTTGGAAATTAGTGTCGTTCGCTTCGATCACCCGACAGCGGTAACTCGCCGCGGGCGGGTTGGATGTGTCGCGGCAAAGATCGAACTGGATGCGGAACAACTGTGTTCCGCTCAGTGCCCGTGTCCCAGCAAGCCCAACCCGGAGTGCGTAATCGAAATCGAAAACGGTCGCTAAAAACCCGCTGGGACGGCCCACGACGCGTGCTGCCACACTCGGGTCATCGCCCGTTCCGGGAAGCTGTACGTTGCCGTCGGGGTATTCGACCAGAACAGCAATCGAAGCGACACCCCGCGGGCTCGAAAAGCTCACGGCAACCTCCGCGCGGTTGGCCGATGGGCTACAGGTGAGAATAGTGCAGTCGGCCGGGCAGGTATCTTGCGGTGGGTTGGTAACGGTGTTGCCATCGTCGCACGTTTCCGGAGCTTCCACGACACCGTTGCCACAAATGGCCAGGGCGGGAGTGAACGACGGTGTCGGACTGGGTGAAGCCGTATGGGTAGGGCTTGGGGGTCGTGGGGTCGCCGAAGGCGAAGGGGAAGGAACAAGCGTGGCCGTGGCCAAAGGGCTCGGAGTGAAGGTTGCGGTTACCGTAGGAGTTGGCGTTGGCGTCGGCGGGCAGCCAGTCGTGTAAGCGAGGAGTTGATCGATGGCAGCGATGAGGTCGCCCACGTCAATGCGCCCGTTGCCATTGAAGTCCCCATTGGGGCACGAGCCAGGAACAGCGGTGCACCCGTTTGGATCGCCATCGCAACGCAACACAATGGCGACCATGCGGGTGAGGTCGCCGGCCGTGAGTGTGCCGGAGCCGTTGCAGTCGCCAGGGCAAGCTAGAGTGGCCATGCCCCAAAGGTTCAGGGCAGCTACGAGCAGGGGTCGCAACATTCGGTTGTTGCACGACATGGTGGTCCTCCGGGTCTTCAAAACGCGTAGGTGAGGCTGAGCGAACATTTCACCCCGGTGGTGAAGCGCTTTTGAACGAGGTCGGCTTGCGTGAACACGTATTGGTCGTTGAGAAGATTTTCTGCGGTGAGTTTGATTTGCACGGGAACGGAGAAAACCTCTGCCTTGGTCAGATACGCCGCATCGAGTTGGTCGCGCCGCTCTTCGTATACCTCGGGAATCAGGGGGCGACCCGTCAGCGGATCGGAGTCTGGAGGCCCAGCCGCTTCGACTCGGCGATCCGCGGTGTTGTAAAGTAGGCGCAGCTCCCCCCAACGCGAGTGGCGGTAGCTCAAACCAGCGTTGACGATGAAGGGAGCCTGCCCTTGCAAACGGCGCGAGCGCACTTGCCCCGAGTCTTGAAGGATTTTCGCTTCGGAGTCGGCCCATGTGACATTTGTGAGGAAGAACAAGCCATCGAGGCGATTCCAGGCTCGACTCAAGGACGCCCGTGTTTCGATCTCCCAGCCGAACACCTTGGCGCTGAGCGCGTTGCGCGGCTTGAAGACGCGATTCGATCCCTCGTAAAAAATCACCTGTTCGATGGGGTTGGTGAAGTCCTTGTAAAACAGGCTGGCAGAGATCAGTTCGTCGCCACCCACAAACCACTCCCAGCGAAAGTCGTAATTTTGGATCGAGGCAGTTCGGAGGGTGGGGTCGCCCGCTTTGGTCTCCAGCGATCCTTGCTCTGGATACTGGGTGGGGGAAAGCTCGCGCAAATCGGGCCGGGTGAGAGTCTCGCTCCACGATAGGCGGAGGTTCATATTCGCTACAGGCCGGTAGCGGAGCCCCATGGCAGGAAGTGGATCCACTTCGGTTTTCCGCAACGGAACCGGTTTGTTGTTCGCGCCAAAGAAGCGTTCTTTCAGGTGCCAGTACTCGGTCCGAGCCCCGCCGAACATGGTCACTTCGTGAAGACCGGCAGAGCTCTGGAAAACGGGGAGTTCGAGCATGGCGTAGCCAGCGAGCACCTCTTCTTGGGCAGTAAAGGAGTCGCGAGGTTTGCTTTCCTCCCGGAAGCTGACGCCACGATTGAAGGGATTCGGCCGGAAATTCTGGGGAGCGAAAATTTTCTCCGTCGGAAGGGGCTGGAGTTCGGGAACGTCTTTGACGTCGAAAATGAACTGCCTGAGCCCCTGGTCGCGCTCGCGGAATGCGTAGGCAGGCCCGAACCGAAGCACGGGCTCTGCAGGAATCAAGGCGGCTGGTTTGGGTAGACGCGACGTGAAATCGATGGCCGAGTCCGTCAGTCGTTCCTCCAGAGAACCGAACAAACGCCGGCCACCAAAGTTGTTGTTGGTGAAAATGTTCCCTTCGCTTAGGTCCCGTGTCTGCAGCCGGCCATCGGGCTGATCTTGCGTGGTATAGCCGTATGCCGTGCGCCAGCGCGTTTCGAAAGGTCCGAGGCGGTGTTCTCCGCCGAGCTGGCCAAAGGCTAGGGTGTCGACCGTGTACTTGAACCGGGTGAACGCCAGGATGTGAGCCGTGGAATCTTCTACACCGATCGATCGGCGCGTTTCGTCCGTCGCATTGCGGTTCACGAGCGCCCGGAAAAAAAGGTTGTGGCCATCGCCGATGCGGTACCCCGCGTTCAGAAGCCCACCGAGGCGTACGTCGAACGTGCTCGCACGATGGTCGAACCGGTCGGCGAATTCGGCGCGATCTCCCGCGAACAGCACGTTGGAGGTGAAAAGATTCTGCCGCTTGTACTCGGTTCGGTAGAGGCCCGCGATGCTTAGGCCCAAAGCGCCCCAGCTTCCCCCTCCGGAAAAGTTCCAACCCAGGTTGGGCGGCGCCGAAATGTGCGACGGTTCCCAAATATTGTCGAAAGCCCGAGCAAACGCCTGAGCGCGAGCTGGGGTGCTGTTGACGTCGGCGGCGCGGTCGGGAATCGCATCTGGCAGGCGCCGGAAGTGTTCCCCGAGGCCAAAATAGTCGGCTGGCCCCGCCGCACGATAGGTATCGAAGGTTTTGAAGGTAGCGTTGGTGTTCACTCCAGACTGGAGGCCGACGCTGAAGGAGGTTTGCTCGGGAAACGATTTGAGGAAAATATCCGCCAGCGCGCCGGAAAAATCCCCGGGCAAATCCGGCTGAAATGTCTTCACCAGCGAAATGGATTCGATGAACTCTGCCGGAAATAAGTCGAGTGGGACAACGCGCCGCTCTGGGTCCGTACTCGGGAGCCGACTGCCCTGTAAGCGTGCGGCAGAGTAACGCTCGTTCAAACCGCGTACATTGATGTACTTGTCGTCCTTGACGACCACGGCAGGCAACCGTTGGACAATTTCACCAGCGTCGGAATCCGGGCTTGCGCGAATTTCCTGCGCACTGATGTTTTCCGTAACGCTGACGGCTTCGCGTCGGAGCTCGAGCTGCACACGGGCACTTCCACGTTCGGCGCGAGCAACCACCTCGACGGTTTCCGTTGCGGCTTCTCCTTCGCCACGCAGTTCCACGGTGGTTTCCGTGGTCTCGCCAGGTTTGACGCGGAGGTTGTGCACGCGCACGCTTTGGTAAAAGGGGGCGAACACCCTCAGCTCGTAGCTGCCCGCAGGCAAGGTAAACTCGAAGCGGCCGTCTAAATCGGTGCGCGTTTGCTTTCCCGTGCCCACCACTTCCACTCCCGCGTCGATGACGGCCTCTTTCGTTTGTTGGTCGCGAACAACTCCTCGCAATTTCCCGGTCGCTGCCTGAGCGCTGGCGGTGACCGGCAAGATGCACAGGAGGAGAGCGAACATCGCTCGCCACACGTGCAACCAGTGGGGAGCGCGAAGAGTCAACACGTTAAGCCGGGTCCGAATCACGCGCCCGTGAAAAGCACCGGCGTGTTGGGCGGACGTTACACGAATGTGAACGGTCGGTGAAACTTCGCACGCACGGATTTCGCGAAAAGTTCGCGATCTCGTGACCGACCGTTCACGTTGCCCGCGTACACTCCGGGGCCGTGTGAAGGCCTTTGGGGAGTGCTGCGAGCCGGCTCCTCGGCCAGGCAAGCGAATTGGAGGCTCGCGAGAGGAGGGAGAGACAATGAGGGCGGAAAATGCAGCAGGCTGAAGTCGGAACGAAAGTTTTGGCTCACGTGGGAACGCCTCTGGTGCGAGGCGGTCAACAAAGAAAACGGAAAACGAAGTCGTGCAATGGAGGTTTTTATGGTGCGACCAAGCAATGAAGTGACTCTCTGGCAAAAGTTACGATGGGGGCGGGCGTTTTTTGCGGTGCCGATTGCCGCAGCGCTCGTGAGTGTGGGGCCCTCAAGTGTGCGCGGTCAAGACGCGCCCAAGTGCTACGCCGCGGTAGGGTTGGAAACTCGCGGCTTGGGCAAAGCCGCAGCGTTAGGTCAAGAGAAGTGCCATCAGCTTGCACAGAAGGTGGGCGTACCCGGCGGGCTGTGCAACAACATCGAGGGGTTTCCGTTTACGATCATCAATGGAGGGAAGTACCAACAGGCGGAGCAAAAGGCGCTGGCCAAACTGCACGGTCCGACGGGTAAATGCCCGCAGCCAGCGGCGGCTGCCGCCACGGACATGCTCCCCGGCGACAGCACATCGAACAAGCTGCCCTCGCTGCGTTCTATCGTGTCGGAGCGAGCCGACAGACTTCTTGGAAACGCTGTCCTTGGAAACGATCCGGCCAAGCTCAAGTGCTTTAAGGTCATTTCGTCTGCGCGGCGGGCGATTGCCGATAAAATGATGAACACCGCCATCCAGTGCCAGAAAACGCAATCGCCGGGCTCGCCTCTGAGTAACGCCTGTCTGAACGATGCTCCGTTACTCAGTTTCATCAATGGCCGAAAAACGGCCATCCAAGCAGCCTGCACTGGTTTGACGGGCGCGCAAGTGGGCAGTTGCGATCCTTTGCCCGACTGCGTTGCCGAGGCTGCGTTGGCTGAGGGGAAAAGTCTGGCGACCATCGCTTACCCAGGGGAAAATTGCACCAAGGGGACCCCAAGCCCGAACGCCCGCACGGTCAATGTCAACTTGCAGACTCCGGTTCCGCTGGGCGGCGTCACAGTGCTCGTGCGGTATCCCCGTTTCGACGCGGGTGTGGATGAAAATGGCAGCAACATCGATATCGCGGGGCGGTTCACTTACTCGGCGGCATTTCTCGATGCGTTCGATCTCGACGATGCCTTGCGAATCTCCGCCCTCGACAGCTCCGGCATTTCGTCGGGCCTTTTGGCGAGCGTGAAGTTCGATGTTTGCCGGCCGGCGTACCCGGTGGGTTTATGCAGCGTCACCACGACGCAGGCGTGCTCGTCGGCCAATGAGTGTCGCGCGCCCGCTTGTCCGACCTGTGCGCCGCAAAACAAGTGCACGGGCGACGGGGTTACCTCGTGTACCTCGGACGCTCAATGTGTCGGCAATGGCACGTGCGGCGAGAAGTGCATCGCCCAGGGGCGTTCCTGCAGTGTGAGTCAGTGGATCAACTGCTCGACGGATGCCGACTGTCCGGCAACAGAGTCATGCCTGTCGCAGTTTGCCTTGACGACGTGTGAGGTCGAATCGGCATCCGACCCCAGCGGTAACCCGGTCGATGGGGTGAGCTGTTCCGTCACGATTACGGAACCGTGACCACGGCGAACGAAGACAACCAGAAAAAGGAGATCACGTCTATGAAGCGGAAAGGATTTGTTTGGTGGTTAACGGTGGCTTTCGGCACAACCGTGGCTTTAGGGTCGGCGAGTGTGCCCGCGCGAGCCGCCTGCACCGGTGATCCGAACGGAGGGGGCATTACCCTGGCCGACGTCTCGTTGATGCTCACGTGCATCAACAACCCCGCAGCATCAGCGTGTAGCTCGGCTTGCGGTGGCGCTGGCATCTTGAACTGCGCTGACGTCAACTTGGACGGGGTGCTCAACATCAACGACGCCGTCATTGTGCTGAACGAGACCAGCCCTGGCTGCAACCGCAACGTTGTCCCCATGTGCTCGAGCCCGGGACCCGTCCTGCCGTGCGGCACGACGATTTCCGCGGATATCACCAGCAACGTCGTGCTGGGTAGCTGCGAGTATTTCCTCGATGGCACGGTGTTCGTGCAGCCCGGAAACGTGGTGACCATCCGCCCTGGGGCGGTCATCAAGGGCCGCAAGGTTTCGTCCGACGGCAGCCCTTCTGCATTGGTTTTCTTGCAAGGGGACTGTAGCGACGAAAACCCCTTCACCGCCCGCATCAACGCGGCGGGTACTCCCAGTTCGCCAATCGTCTTTACCTCGGATCAGCCGGTAGGATCCCGCCAGGCAGGCGACTGGGGCGGTGTGTCGTTCCAAGGCTGCTCCATTGTCAACTTGCCCGGAGGAAGCGGAACTCCGGAAGGACTGGTGGGCGTTACCTTCGGCGGCGGGGCCACTCCCCAGCCCAACGAAAGTAGCGGTTTAGCGCGGTACGTTCGGGCAGAGTTCGCAGGCAGAGAGCTATCGCCAGACAACGAACTGAACGTCTGGACCATGAACGCATTGGGAAGCTGCACGCAGTTCGATTGGATTCAGGCTCACATGGGCAAGGACGACGGTTTCGAATGGTTCGGTGGCACGAATCATTCCAAGTACCTCGTGGCGACTGCGAACGCGGATGATCAACTGGACTGGCAACTTGGAACCCAGTCGAAAGTGCAGTTCGCCTTGGCAGCTCAGTATGCTGGCAATTTGGATACCGCGGGTAGCCACGGCTTCGAGAGTGACAATAACGAAAACAACTTTACCGCCACACCGGTTTCCGACCCGCGGTTCTGCAACGTGACCTTGGTCGGGGCGAAAGGGCAGTCGGGACACCCCTCCGGAGATTTCTTTGGGCTCTTCCACCGTCGTGGCACGGGGGGCCAATTGGCCAACATCCTCGTCACCGCGATGGACGACGCAGCTTTGCAGCTTCGGGATGCTGCCACAGGGGAGCACGCTTGCTCTGGTACTTGTCTGGTCGGCGGCAACCCGCGGACCGATGGGGTTACGGCGTGCGACGCACCGCCCTTTAGCCTCGGCGGTACCGCACCGGTTTTGCGGCATCATCGCTTGGTGCTTTTCAACAACGGCACGGGAGGCACGGAACTGTGTCGCAACCGTACGGGATCGGGAAACACAGGCTCGCGGTGCAACTCGTGCGAGTACATGAGCCTCTTGCAAAGCGCTGGTGAGGTTTCGACAGCGGATCCTGGCTTGAGCACCGGAGGTTCGTTCCCTTCCCCAGCAGTCGTGGACCCGCGACCGGGAATTGCCTCCGCTGTGTCGGGTGGCGTGGACTGCGGAGTGCAATTTGGCGATCCGTTCTTTGACAGCGCAACCTACGTCGGTGCGTTCGACCCGAATGGCAGCAATTGGCTGGTCACGCCTGGAGGTTGGATTAGCTACGTAACGCAGTAGCCGCCCAAATGTTGCTGGTGCCACCGGTGGTGGGTGCCTTCAGGTGCCCACCGCCGGTTCTTTTGCGGCAGGGAGATGAGAACGATGCACAGAAAAGCCAGAGTCTGTTTCTTGTTGCTGGCCGGGGTGTTTGCCCTGGCAGTGGCAGGCTGCCCCCGTACCGAGGCTCGTAGTTCCACGGACGCTGCTGGCGCCCAGTCGAGCACGGGGCAAAGTCGGGTGAGAGCCGAGGCATTGTTGCGCGAGGTTGCGGCTGCCCTCTGCCGACAGGACCGGGAGACGCTGGAACGCTTGGCAGTCTCCGATGAGGAGTATCGCACCAGGATCTTGCCCGGGTCGGTGCCACCCGGCGAGCAATGGGTAGCGATGCCGGAGCGGAAAGCGGACTTTTTTACGCGGCTCCATCGAACCAAGAGCATCTATGCGCTGAGCGCGCTGCTGGCCGCCTGTCCCCTCGGGTCGCTCGAGTTTCAAGGTGTGGACTTGCCTCAGCCAGAGGAGCGCGCGGGGTACACATTGTACCGGAACCCTCGCCTCTTGTTCCGCGACGGTGGTGGTGCCGAGGTGGAGTTGCGCCCGGGAAGTGTGGTCGTGTTCGAGGACAAGGTGAAGATGCTTTCCTACTTCGCTGATTAGGTCCGGCGAGCGCCGGCTCGCACAAAAGGCCCCAATGTTTCAACATTTCGTAACCTGCCGTTCACTGTTCCGTAGGAAACGCGTGCCATCCTTGGCCAAGTAAGTGGATTGGTCGTGATGGTGCCAGCAGTGAATTGGGACACCAACTGGGGTTACGATGATGAGCGCGGCCCGCGGGGAAACTGGTGGGTTTCGGCGGTCCTGGCAGTCGCGTTTTACGGTTTGATCGTGGTGGCCGTGTTACGAATGTCGGCGGTTGCTCCGCCCCGTGGGGAAAGGGAAAAGCCACAGGAGGTCACCTTTCGGGAGTTGGTCCAGCCAAAGCCCCAGCCTGAACCGCAAGTAGCCGCGCCACCGATGCCACCAGCAGCGGCACCAGTGGTTCCGAAGCGCCTGAAGGTGAGGAAAGTCGAGTCGGCCCCTCCTCCGAAACCGCTGGTCGCCCCGAAGGAGATGCCGAAAGAGGCTGTGCCGGAGGCGGATCCATCGGAAGACAAAGGGGTGGCAGTTGTGGGCGACGCGGCTGCGGGCGGCGACCCTGCAGGTCTGGAAGGGGGTGTGGCGGGGGCGCAAGTGGCTGCACCGATTGCGTTACCAGAAGATGCGGAGCCGCCGGTGCCGTTGCCCAGCAATCGGCCACCGGCCTACCCGCAGGAGGCGCGTGCGGAAGGCCGAACCGGGTTGGTGGTGCTGAAGGTGGTGATTGCGACCGATGGATCGGTTCGCGAGGTGGAACTTTTGCGAGGAGGCGAGCCGTTTGCGTCGGCTGCGATCGCCGCGGTGCGTGGCTGGAAGTACAAGCCAGCGATGTATCAAGGGAAGCCAATTACCGTGTACCGCATCATTCAAATTCCGTTCAAGTTGCAAGCGTAAGCCTACGAAGGAGGAGAAATGCAATTTACCTGGCAAGAGCTTTGGCAACACATGGGGCTTCCGGCTCTGGTTGTGGCGGCAACGCTGCTCGCAATGGGCTTTGCCTCTCTGGTGGTTTTTCTCGAGCGGGTCCTGATGTTCACTCTTTCGCGCTACTCTTCGCGTCGATTCTTGGCCTCTGTGGGCAGGTTGCGAGCCGCAGGGAACTTACGAGCCGTGGCGGAGAAAAGTAAGGAATTTCCCCGCGCGCACTTGGCTCGGGTCATGGGCGTTGGTCTCGACACTTACTTGCACGCGCTGCAACATCACGCCGGCGGCTTGTCGCCGCTCGAGAAGACCCAGCGGCACATGGAGCGCTACCTCGAACAGGTGGGCGCAGAATTGCGCCGTGGCTTTACCGTGCTTGCTGCAGTGGGTTCCATTGCTCCTTTCGTCGGATTGCTGGGTACGGTGCTGGGGATCATTTCCGCATTCCAGGGAATTGCCGATACTGGCAGCGGGGGGCTTTCGGCAGTGGCCGGTGGAATTTCGGAAGCGCTGGTCGAGACCGCGTTAGGCCTGACCGTGGCCATCCCAGCGGTGTTGGCGTTTAACTTTCTGTCCGCAAAAGCAAATGCAGAAGAGATGCGGCTGAAAAATGCAGTTGGAGAGCTGCTGGATCAAATGGAAGACTTGGAGGAATCCGGCAAGCTCTTTGCCGCAGGCGCGCACGAACCAGTGGAGACCCTCGCGCCTGCCAATGGGTCGGGCAAGGTGGCTGTGGGGGCGGGGGCGTTGGCATGACACGGCAAATCCTCCGCGGTCGCTACGCCGCGGTCGAGCCAGAAATCAACGTGACGCCGCTCGTCGACGTGGTGCTAGTGCTGCTGATTATCTTCATGGTGGTTGTTCCCCAGATGCAGCAACAACGGCCGGTCGAGTTGCCACGGGTGCGGCAGGCGGACCCAGAGCAAAAGCAGGGGTTGGATCCGTGGTCGGTTACGGTGGTGCGTTCGGGTGAAATTTTCGTGGGCGAACAGGCGGTCGAGCGCGAGGCGTTGAAAGACTTGCTTTTTGGGCTCCGCCAGGAAGATCCGAACCGACGCGTCGTGGTGCGAGCCGATGCTGGCCTGCAATGGGGAGAAGTCCGTACGGTGCTAGCCGAAGTACAAAACGCTGGCTACCCAGGAGCTTCCCTACTGGTGAACGAACGCCGACGGGGTGCTGATGGTAGCGGCGAGGAGGGATGACGCGTGGCCATGCAGGTGAAAGCCCCGCACGGGAAAAGCCCCGCGCCCACGATCAACGTGACACCTCTGGTGGATGTGGTGCTCGTGTTGCTGATTATTTTCATGGTGGTGACGCCGTTGCTGGACCGCAAGTTCTGGGTGCACACGCCAAAACAGGAGAAGGTGGAGGTCACTCAACCCGACGAAAGCGAAGCCCCTTTGGTGCTACGCATTGGCGCTGGCGGAGAGTTCGAGATCAATGGCGTGACGCTGACGAAAGAAGAGTTTCTTCAGAGACTTCCGAGAATGTTTGCGGCGCGCAGTGACCATGTTTTGTTCGTGTCTGCGGTCGACGCTGTGCCTTACCAGCTCGTGGTCGAAGCCATGGACCTCGCGCGCGAGGCTGGGGCGGTTACGATTGCTCCCTTGACGAAACCTTTGGGAGCGGAGGGCTCTTGAGCACCATGCGGCGCTCGTGGGTCGAAGGTTGGGGGCTCGAGCAGATGCCGGAAAAGAAGCGGCGAGTGCTGGAGTGTGGTTGGATCTGTGCTGACCTCGATGCATACGAAATTACCGTGAAGGGGGAGCCAGTCCGCGTGTACCTACGCGAGTTCGAAATCCTGGTTCTCTTGCTGCGAAATCCAAACCGCGTGCTCAGACGAGAGGAAATCATCGCGGCAATCTGGGGCGACGAAGGCGCAGTAGAGGAACGAACGATCGACGTCCACATCCGACGGCTGCGCGAACACCTAGGCGGACGCAAAGGGGCTGGGGCGGCGATTGTTACGGTGCGCGGGGTCGGGTACAAGCTGGACACGCGGCGGTGTGGCCTGGCGCCCGCTAAGGCGAGCTGGGAATCGCGATAGGGTGCGCCTGGTGCCCGCGACAGGGTCGCATTTCACGATTTTGTAACAATTTCATCATGCTCTCCTCATCTTGCTGTTGTAGTCCTGCCCACATCTTGTCTTGGTGTTGGAAAGGAGGGCTTGATGAAAGGTTGGTTCCGTCTTCTTGGGTGGGCAGTGCTGTTGGTTGCTTCGGTGGGAGAAGGCAAAAGCATTTGCGACCTCCTAGAGGCCAAGGGCGTGATTAGCGCGGAGGAAGCTCGAGCGTGTCGGGAAGAAATGAGGGCGGGGGCTCGACAAGGGAGCAGTGGGTCGGAAGCGCCTGCAAAAGCCGCGCTACCGCAGGGCATGACGTACAAAGTAGGTTCCGGGTTCGTGTGGACGAGTGCGGACAAGGCCCCAGCCGGCTTTGGCGATGCTACGGAAAAGCCGCGGTTTTCCCTTGCTTTGGGTAACCGGTTGCAGGTGCGGTACACGTATCTCGATCGTGACCTTGCCGGGCCGAGCGAAAGCTCCACGTTTCGGATTCGGCGGTTCAAGTTCTTTCTAAATGGGAACGCATTCTACCCGTGGCTCAAATTCAAGTTGCAAGCCGACTGGGTTGGTGGGCACGACCAGGCAGCAAATACCCAACGTCCGGAACTGGACGATGCCTTCGTCGATGTGACTTACTTCCCGTTGGCTCAGTTGCAAATTGGGCAGTACAAGGTGCCCTTCAATCGCTCGGAGCTGACCTCTTCCGGAGCCCTTCAGTTCGTTGATCGGGCAATTACCAATGCCCGTTTTTCCCTCGTGCGCGACCAGGGAGTTACCTTGCACGGAGCTCTCGGAGAGGTGGAAAAGCCGTGGCTCGAATATGCGGTTGGTGTATTCAATGGCAACGGGCGCAACCGTGCGGAAAAGGAAGACTCGGACCACATGGGGGCCGCTCGCGTTTATTGGACGCCGCTAGGATCCCTGAGATACAGCGAGTCCGACATCGACCATTCTCCCCACCCGCTCGTGGGAATCGGAGCTGGATACGTGTTTAACGTTGTCCAGAACCGGAGCACCGCCACTTCCGCGTTAACCACAACGTTTCCAGATCCAGCCAATCCCGAGCGGTTGCTCACCACGCAAATTGGCCAGCGCACCACCGAAACGATCAGCAATGCGGAGTATCACCGTGCGACGGCTGACTTCCATGCCAAATGGCGGGGGGCCTCGGTGCTGGCCGACTACTTCTTCGAATCGCGCGACGACAAAACTCCACGACTTAGGATGACCGACTTGTTGTTTGGTCAACCACCTTCCATTCGTGCATCGCTTGGAGTACCGAGAGGCACGACGCAGACCCACGGCTTCAACGTTCAGGCTGGCTATTTCGTGATTCCTTCGACCGTAGAAATTGCTGCCCGCTATGCGCGGGTCGACCCCGAGGGTGCGGGCAATCGCCAGGAGGAGTATCGTGCTGGAGTTGGTTGGTTCGTGTGGCAGCACGCACTCAAAGTGCAGGCGGACGTTGGGTCGCTCGTTTACGAAATCCCCCAGGCACCCGATCGGCGCGATCTCGAAGCCCGCACGCAATTGCAAGTGATTTTTTAGTCCCTTCGTGAATCAGCAAGAAAGGAGCGAGAAATGGCTAAGCGCGTTGTCCCGTTAGTCGTATTGCTCGTGAGCATAGGCGCCCAGGCAGAAGAGGCGGTGAAGGTGGATCCGGCACTGCCCACGTACGAACGAGTCAGCGGCGTGTCGGGCACCTTGAACAGTATTGGCAGCGATACGATGAACAACCTAATGACCCTTTGGGCCGAGGGCTTTGCCAAGGTGTACCCGAATGTCCGGGTGCAGGTCGAGGGCAAAGGCTCGAGCACGGCGCCTCCGGCGTTGATTGCTCGCACGGCTCAGTTGGGACCGATGTCGCGCCCGATGAAGGAAACCGAACGCGACCAGTTCGAGGCAAAGTTCGGTTACAAGCCCACAGAAATCAAAACTGCGGTCGATGCACTCGCTGTGTATGTTCACAAGGATAACCCGATTACCTCGCTGACGTTGCCGCAAGTGGACGCCATCTTCTCGAAAACCCGGCGCTTGGGTTACCCAACGTCGATCGACCTGTGGGGCCAGTTGGGCCTCGGAGGTCCTTGGCAGAACCGGCGAATTAGTATGTATGGGCGAAACTCGGCCTCGGGGACGTACGGGTTTTTTAAGGAACATGCTTTAGGTGGTGGTGACTTCAAGGACGAAGTAAAAGAACAACCGGGCTCTGCCTCTGTGGTCCAGGGGGTGACGGAGGACGTTGCCGGTATTGGCTACAGTGGCATCGGTTACCGTACTTCCGGGGTCAAGGCTTTGGCGCTTGCCCCGAAGGAAGGTGCTGCGCCGGTGGCGCCGACGGGCGAGACTGTGTACAAAGGAACCTACCCATTGGCTCGGTTTCTGTTCATCTACATCAACAAGGAGCCTGGGAAGCCGCTGGATCCCCTCGTGCGAGAGTTTTTGAAGTTTGTCTTGTCGAAGGAAGGGCAAGAAATCGTGGTCAAGGATGGGTACCTGCCCCTGCCGGCGAAGGTGGTGAAAGAAGAACGAGCGAAGGTGGAATGAGGAGGCAGGCTTTGGCTGGAGCAAGGAGCTGACCGTGCGACCTGATGCCGCTCGTGCAGCACTGTGGGCCGCGCGCACCGTGCGTCGTCGGTGGAGCGATGTAGCTGCACGGTACGTGGTTTCCGTAGGCGGATTGGCAACGGTGGTCAGCATCCTGACCATGTTGGCTTTTCTTTCCGCGGAGACGTGGCCCCTGTTGCAAGGCGCGCGGGTGGTCGGCGTCGGCAAGGTGCGCCTACCCAAGAACACAGGCGTATTGGCCATCGGTGTGGACGAGTACCAGGAATCTCTCCAGGTGCTTCATGCCGACGGTACCATCGCACTCGTTCGCTTGAGCGACGGGCAAATTGCTGAGCGTCTGAAGCTACCCGGGGTCGAAGGACAAGCGATTCGTTCTGCTCGCCGGCTCGATTCGGATCAGGTGTTCGCCTGGTTGGAGAACGGTCACTTGATTGCCGCAAGGTTGAAGGTGGAGCCGGTGTTCGAGGCCAGTGGCCGTCGCCTCGTGACTACGGTGGAAAGCCTCGGAGATTGGCGAGTCCCCTCCGAGGAACAGACTGCAGCGACCTTTGCTGTTTCGCGCTTCCGCGACGGCGCCTTGAAGGTCGCTTGGATCGAGGGTTCAGGTCGGGTCGTGCTTTGGTCTCGTGAAGTGCAGACGAGTTTGTTTGGAGAGGCGGAAGCAACCGAGGGCCGAACGACGCTTGCGGTGAACGATGCTACAGCGCTCGCGCTGGACCGACGTGGGAGCCGGTTGTCGATTGGCCGACGAAACGGAGGTGTGCAGGTTTGGGACGTTTCCGACCCACAGACGCCAGTGCTGCTCGACGAGCGTGCGGCAACCGAGGGCGAGACCTCCCCCATTACGGCGGTCGAATACCTCATTGGCGACCAGTCATTTGTGGTCGGGGATGCACGCGGGCGCGTGACGGTGTGGCAGCCCGTGCGAAGTGCGCAGCAGCAAGGGAAGTGGGTACTTCAGCGCATTCACACGTTCGCGCCTCATGCCGCGTCGGTGGCGTGGATTGCCCCGTCGCAACGCGATAAGGGGTTCGTCACCACAGATGCCGAAGGCCGTGTGGCACTACGGCACTCTACGTCGGAGCAAACGTTACTGGAGCTTGCGCTCGGTGAGCGAGCGATGGTTGCTCCCGTGTTGGCGCCTAAAGCGAACGGCATCGTTGCCGTTGGTGCCGACGGAACGGTGACCAGTTGGCGCGTGGACAATCCGCACCCGGAAATCACCCTGCGAACCTTGTTTGGGAAGGTGTGGTACGAGGGATACGATGCGCCCGCCTTCGTTTGGCAGTCTACGGGCGGCACGGATGATTTCGAACCCAAATTCAGCCTGGTTCCGCTTCTCTTCGGCACGGTGAAAGGTACGGTGTATGCGTTGTTGTTCGCGGTACCGATTGCGGTGCTCGCAGCGTTGTACACCGCCTTGTTCAGCCCGCCGGCGCTGCGCAATCTGGTCAAGCCAACGGTGGAGGTCATGGCCGCGCTACCGAGCGTCGTGCTGGGGTTTGTGGCCGGGTTGGTTCTGGCGCCTGCACTGGAGCGACACATGCCCGGGTTTTTGGCGGCAGTTGTGGCCGCCCCACTGATCGTGAGTGCCTTGGGCGTGCTGTGGTTCCTGACACCGCGGGCATGGAAGGGAGCTTTGCCCCATGGTGTCGAAGTGGCGCTGGCGGCCGTGGTGTTGTGTGGCGTGGGCGCGGCTTTTTGGTTCGCCAGCGGGTGGCTGGAACGGACCATGTTCGGAGGTGATTTTCGGCACTGGCTGGCCGCAACGCTGGATTTACGGTTCGATCAACGGAACTGCGTGGTTGTGGGTTTGGCCATGGGCTTCGCGGTCATTCCGCTGATTTTTTCCATCACCGAAGAGGCGCTCTCCAACGTGCCACAACGGTTGATTTCCGCTTCGTTGGCCTTGGGGGCCACGCCTTGGCAGACCGCAACCAGAGTGGTGCTGCCGGCGGCAAGCCCCGGCATCTTTTCCGCAGTGATGATTGGCTTTGGGCGGGCGGTCGGAGAGACGATGATTGTGCTCATGGCTACGGGCAACACTCCGGTGATGGATTGGAGTATTTTCACCGGCATGCGGACCCTATCTGCGAACATTGCCGTGGAGATTCCCGAAGCACCTTACGCGAGTACGCTCTACCGGGTGCTCTTTCTGGCCGCTCTGCTGCTGTTTTTCGTCACCTTTGCCGTGAACACCGCGGCTGAGTTGGTGCGCCAACGCTTGCGTGAACGATACCAGCGGATGTGAAGAATGTCTGGGACTCTTCGCCAATTGTGGAAAACGGGGGACCCGTTCGTTTGGCTCACTGCCGGAGCTTTGGCCACGGCGGTACTGATGATTCTCGGTTTGCTCACCCTGATTTGCACCCAAGCCCTGGGGGTCTTTTGGCCGAGTGCTGTTGCACAAATCGAGCTCGTCGACGGGCGACTCGTCGTCGGTCCGGTGCGTGCCGAAGAGGCCATGCCAAATGCGGAAAGCGGCCGGGGCACAGAAAGGCGGATGTTGGTTCAAGTGGGCAATCGGGATTTTTTCGGAGCCGATTTCCGTTGGCTGGAAAGCAAGAACATCCGTAAGGTCACTTATCCCTTGCCGTTGGTCACACTGGAACGAGAAGAGTGGGGAAATTTTTACGGCTGGGTAGATGCGGTTCGCGTTGGTAGCGAAACAGTTGCGTCGGGGGACGAAGCCGCTTGGCGTGCGCTGGTTGAACGGCTGCCTGCGGCCCGCAAGCTCGCAGCGCGGATTCGAGACCTCGAGCGGAGAGAACTCGGCGACGTGAATCAGTCGATCGAAGAACAACGGTTGCTTTTGCGCCGGCTGGAGTACCGCAACGCGCCTGCGTCGGAGATCGAGCAAGTTCGTCAGCGTGTGGCTGCCCTCCAAGCCAATTACGACCGGTTGCACGAAGAGCTCGAGCAGTTGCGGGCGGAAATCGACCGTGAGCGGGTAGTACTGCGGGCGGCAGATGGAACCACGAAGGAACTGCCTCTGGCCGCGATTGTTCGGGCGTACCGAGCGAATGCTTTATCGCTCAGCGGCAAAATCCGCATTTATTTGAGCAAGTTGTGGGAGTTCGTCAGCGGAGACCCGCGAGAATCCAATACCGAAGGAGGAGTGTTCCCCGCGATCTTTGGCACCGTGTTGATGGTGCTGATCATGAGTGTGGCGGTCGTGCCGTTTGGTGTTCTTGCTGCGTTGTATTTACGAGAGTACGCCAAGGCTGGGCCGGCCGTACGCATCGTGCGCATTGCGGTCAATAACCTTGCCGGTGTTCCCTCCATTGTCTTCGGTGTGTTTGGCCTTGGCTTCTTTGTGTACTTTGTCGGTGGCAGTATCGATGCTGCCTTTTACCCCGAGCGGTTGCCCACCCCGACCTTCGGCACTGGCGGAATTCTCTGGGCATCTTTGACCCTTGCGCTGTTAACCGTACCTGTGGTCATTGTGGCGACGGAGGAAGGACTGGCAGCGGTGCCGCGAGAATTGCGAGAAGGTTCCTACGCTCTGGGAGCGACCAAGTTCGAAACCGTGAAGAACGTTGTGTTGCCTGCAGCGTTGCCTGGGGTGCTCACGGGCCTCATTTTGGCGATGGCGCGGGGTGCCGGTGAGGTAGCACCGCTGATGATCACGGGCGTGGTGAAACTGGCCCCAACCTTGCCTCTCGATTCCCACTGGCCGTTCCTTCACTTGGAGCGAAAATTCATGCATCTTGGATTTCACATTTACGACGTTGGTTTTCAGTCGCCCAATGTGGAAGCAGCAAAGCCGATGGTGTATGCAACGACCCTGTTGTTAGTGGGAATCGTGGTCATGTTGAACCTTGCTGCCATTTTGCTGCGTGCCCGCATTCGGCGTCGTTTGTCGGCAGGAGTGTTTTGAGGAGTTGCGATGACCACTCCCGTGGCCGGTGTCCCATTTGCGTTGCCGCTGGGCCGTGCACTGCGGCAGGACGAGTTGGACGTGGTGGATCGCGTGCGCGAGCGCGAACAGCCGCTGGCCATTCAGGATGCGGTTTTGAGCATCCGCGACCTGGCGCTCACGTACGATGGGCATCACTGGGTCTTGCAGGACATCAGCTTGGATATCGCCCGCCACCAGGTCACGGCCTTCATTGGCCCGTCAGGATGCGGCAAATCTACCCTGCTGCGCTGCTTGAATCGCTTGAACGACTTGGTGGACGGCGTACAGATTCGAGGCACGATCAAACTCGATGGTCTGGATATTTACGATCCGCGGCTCGACGTTACCGCGCTGCGGAAGCGGGTTGGTATGGTGTTCCAGAAGTCGAACCCGTTTCCCAAGTCTGTTTACGAGAACGTGGCGTACGGACCGCGCATTGCTGGCACTCGTAACCGTCGGCAGTTGGACGAGATCGTCGAGCGAAGCTTGCGCCAGGCAGCACTCTGGGACGAGGTGAAGGACCGGCTGCACGAAAACGCCCTCGGCCTTTCCGGTGGGCAACAACAGCGCTTGTGTATTGCCCGAGCCCTGGCAGTGGAGCCCGAGGTGTTGTTGATGGACGAGCCCTGCTCGGCCCTGGATCCCATTGCTACCGCTAAAATCGAGGCGCTGATCCACGACTTGAAGGGGCGGTACACAATCGTCATTGTCACCCATAACATGCAGCAAGCCGCGAGGGTTTCTGACTTTACCGCGTTTTTGTATCTGGGACGACTGGTCGAATACGGGCCCACGGCGAAAATTTTCACCAATCCAGATCAGAAAGAAACGGAAGACTACATTACAGGTCGGTTTGGTTGAGCCGGGAAAGGACGCGATCTTGGAACGGCGCACGCACACGGATCGGCATTTCGACGAAGAACTGAGGCAGTTGCACCACAAGCTGCTGGAAATGGGCGGCCTGGTGGAAAAACAAATTTCCAGCGCCACGGACGCCCTGGTGCAGCGGGACGATGCGCTCGCTCGTGCTACGATCGACCGCGATCATACGGTCAATCGCTTGGACGTAGAAATTGACGAACTGTGCCTGCGCTTGCTCGCTCTCCACCAGCCGGCGGCTCGCGATTTGCGACTCATCACCACGGCCCTCAAAATCACCACGGACATGGAGCGCATCGGCGACATGGCTGTGAACATTTGCGAGCGGGCCTTGGAGCTCAACCAAGAACCTCCACTGAAACCGTTCATCGACATTCCTCGCATGGTGGAAATTGCTTTGGGGATGTTGCGGGAGTGTTTGAACGCATTCGTGAACGAGGATGTCGATCTGGCCTTGAAGGTGTGCCGCGACGACGACCAAATCGACTCCATTACCCATCAGGTCTTCCGCGAGCTGTTGTCGTACATGATCGAAGACCCGCACACGATTACCCGTGGCATCCGCTTGATGTTCGTTGCGAAGTACATTGAACGCATTGCCGATCACGCCACCAACATCGCGGAAATGGTGGTGTTCATGGTTCGCGGTAAAAGCATCCGCCACCTGGATATCGTTCCACCATCGGTTTGAGTACCGTCATGACGGTTGCTGCAACTTTGCTCGAAAGTCTCAGTTTCATCACCCCGGTTGCCCGAGGACAGCGAGTGCTGGTTGTCGAAGACGATCCGGACATTTTGGAACTCCTCCGGTTCAATCTCCAGCAGGAAGGTTACGCCGTCACCACCGCTGCCGATGGTGCTTCGGCCCTGGAGAAGGCTCGGCGGCTCCCGCCGGACCTGGTGGTGTTAGACTTGGCGCTACCTGGAATCCCCGGCCTGGAAGTTTGTCGCAAGCTGCGGCAGGACCCGGTGTTGCAGCGGGTGCCGGTGATCATGGTGACCGCGAAAGTTGATGAAGCCGACCGGGTGGTAGGACTGGAACTCGGAGCGGACGACTACGTGACGAAGCCTTTCAGCGTGCGCGAGCTCATGGCCCGCGTGCGTGCCGTGCTGCGGCGGAGCCGGAGCGCAGAGGCAGTGGATCGGGCGCCAGAGGTCTACGAACGAGGCCGCTTGCGGGTGGACTTCGATCGTTACGAAGTTTTCGTCGAGGGGAAAAAAGTCGAGTTATCTCGCAAAGAATTCGAACTTTTGCGCTTCTTTGTCCAAAATCCCAACCGTGTCTGGGACCGCTTGCAAATCCTCGACTTGGTTTGGGGCGAAGACACACACGTAGAACCTCGCACTGTAGACGTCCATGTGCGCCGATTGCGCAAGCAGATCGAAGTGGATGACGCTCACCCTCGACTGATCGTGACGGTGCGAGGCGTAGGGTATAAATTCGACGAGCGGGCCTTGGACCCAAAGCAGTGACCTCGACAAAACCGGCCTGGCCGCGAGAAACCGGCTTAGCTTCGCACTGCGGGAATTCTCCAACGATTTTATGTGGGGCGCAGTTTGTCTCCTTTTGCTCGTGACCTTCCTTGTCGGTGGAATCGGCGGCATCTGGACCATCCGCCGGCGGATGCGAGAACTCGGAGACACCATCGATGCCTTGGCTCGACTTCGGCGCAACGAAGCAGCAAGTTTGATCCCAACACACAGTGCCCTTTTTGGAGCGCTGGAACGCTCGATTTATCGCTTGGCCGATGTCTACCAGCGGCGACTGACCGAGGCTGAGGAAGAACGCGCCCTCCTTGCTGCGACGCTACGCAGCATGCACGAGGGGGTACTCGTGCTCGATGCGCAGGGCGACGTACGGCTGTGCAACGAAGAAGCACAACGTTGCTTCGGCGAAGGAACAAGCTTGGTCGGGAAGTCGCTCCTGGCCGTTTCCCGGCAACCGGAGCTTATCGAGTTGCTGCGGCAGTCGGCTGCCACGGGGAAGCCGGCGGAAGGAGAGGTTGCGCTGTCCGACGGCAGGATTTTGCAAGTACGGGTGACGCCAGTGGCACAACCGCAACCAGCGCAAACCCTGCAAGTCATCGTCGCCCGCGATGTCACGGAAACCAAACGCTTAGAGGTGACCCGCAGGGATTTTATTGCCAATGTTTCTCACGAGCTGCGTACGCCCCTCACCTCCATTCGTGGATACGCCGAAACCCTCGCCGACGGGGCCGTGACCGACCCAGAGCGAGCGAAGCATTTCCTCGCCGTGATCCAGCGGCATGCTGAGCGGCTGACACGACTCGTGGACGACCTTCTGGCACTTTCGAACCTCGAGCTGGGGAAAACGACATTACAGATTGCCACGGTGGATGTGGCGAGTTTGGTCGACCGCGTCTTGGAGGGATTTGGGCCGCTCGCCCGCGCCAAGAAGATCGACTTGCGCAAACAGTTGGTCTCGGAGCTACCCCCGCTCCGAGCCGACCCCGATCGGGTCGAGCAAGTGCTGATCAACTTGGTGGACAACGCCATCAAATACACCGGCGAAGGCGGTAGCGTGGTCGTGTCCGCGAGTGCCACCACGGAGGCGCGCGGTACGCATTTACGCTCGCCGAAACCAAAAGGCGCGTGGGTGGAAATTTGCGTCAAAGATACAGGTGTCGGGATTCCGAGCCGAGACTTGCCGCGACTGACGGAACGTTTTTACCGGGTAGATCGGGCGCGATCGAGGGAGCTGGGGGGTACGGGGCTTGGTTTGGCGATTGTCAAGCACATTCTTCAGGCACACGGTGGCGCCATGCGCATCGAAAGCGAGTTGGGCCGCGGGACGTCTGTGTTTGTCTACCTTCCTGCCGGTGCTACCGGCGGGGCAAGCAACGCAGCGACGTGACGGCGATGCTCAAAACTCGAGGTCTTCGCCTTGCTGCAGGGTTTGCAGATCCCGGCGGGCCGCGACGTAGCTAGGGTCGAAGAGCAAAATGGTCCGGAGTTGGGTGATCGCTCCTTCCAGATCGCCAGCGATTGCCAGTTGTCGGGCTTGCCGATGCAAAGAGAGAATCACGTTGCGTTTGGCTTGCTCCGCTTTGGCCTGTGCTTCTGCCGCGGCTTCCTGCTGGCCGAGCCGCCGGTAAATGTCGGCCAACGAGTTCCAGGCTTCGGGTGAATCGGGGTGGTAATCGAGGTAAGCTTCGGTGAGGCGGAGCGCTTGCGGCAGGTCGCCCGCTTGTGCAGCCGCTTGCGCTGCGTCGCGGTACAAGTCCAGGTCCCGATCTTTGAGCCTCGTGGCGAGAAGCGCGTTGGCCTCTTGGTGTGCCTCGGTTGCTCGGCCGAGAGCGAGGAGCACTCGTAAGCGCAACCTTCGCAGGCGTAAGTCCCCTGGTCTGGTTCGTAGCCCTTCTTCAATTTGGGCCAGCGCGTGCACGGGCTCTTGGCGATCGTGCTCTGCGGTGGCGAGCAAGTAGCGGGCAGAGTACGACTCGGGCACCAGCGAAAGCACTTGACGGAGTTCGGTCACAAGACGATCGAGAGCCTCGCCGCTCGGACCTTTGGCCCGGAATTCGATCTCAGCGTTCACGGCTCGGACGAGCGGTTCTTGCCGATTGCCGACGGCCGTAGCCACCAGGGATTGGGCCACAGCAATTGCTCCTCGGCGCAGGTAGGCGAGGGCGAGTTCTGCCAGGGCTCGATCATCGTGAGCTTGGCGCCAAAAGGCAGCGACATCGTTGGCGTGGCTGTCGATGAGGAACCAGTTTGCTGGTTCGGTGGGTGGCATGTACAGCGCCCGAGACCCGGTCAATTCGACGAACATGTTGTCGTCGGTGTTGACCACTGGAGCGCGACGAGCCATCGCCTCGACGGCAGCGGGTGGGAGGTAAAGTAGCGCCCGCAGGTCGTCGCCATCGAACACCCCGGCTCGCACAAGATCTGTGCGAGCGTTTGCCGGAAGCTGATCCCAAGCAGGAAAATCCCGTGCCTGGATTGGTTCTCGTCCCGCAACCAAAAGCAGGTCGGTGTTTCCATGACCGGGCGCAAAGCCGTACACGTGGGGAAAAGTTTCCACGAGCGCCCGCAGCACGGCGGCAACTGCATCTTCGGGCATGGCGTAAAGCTGCACCCACTGAACGAGCAAGCCCCGAGGTCGCAGCGCTCGCCGCACAGTGCGAAAGAATTCGCGAGTGAACAAGTTAGCGGACCCGGCCATCCAAGGATTCGACGGTTCGGAGAGCACCAAGTCGTAGGCAGCTTCCTTGCTTGCAAGGTAAGTGCGGGCGTCATCCAAAACGAGACGAACGGAAGGGTGCTCGAGCGGACGATTGTTCAGGTGTTCAAAAAACCGCGAGGCTTCGACCATCGCTGGCTCGATTTCGATGACATCGATGCGCTTCCCTGGGTACAGCGTGGCGCTACCTGCAGTGACACCGGAAGCAAGCCCGATCACGGCCACATCTCGAGCATCGGGACGAAAAAAATACCCCAAGTGGCCGAGAAGCACCTGCGTGGGCAAGTCGCCGCGCGCGCTGGCGTCGGCTTTCCCGTTCACGCGCAAGCTCAATTCGCCGAGCACTCGGTGGACGGAGACCGTGGCATTCCACCCGTCGCGGTAGAACAACACCTCGCCCTCTGCTGGCCCCCGCAAGGCGACCGGCTGTACCCCCACGTCGATTTCAGTGATGGGAAAGCGGAACACCCCGCGTGTGAGCGCCTCGGGACTTGCTCGTAAGCCCCCACTCCAAATAACCAGGACCAAGGCCCCAGCAAGAATGACCAGAGCCACACGCCAAGGGCCCCTCCGCTCCCGCTGCCACAATGCCAAGATTGCTGCCGTCAGGGCCGTTGCCGTGGCTAGCAGGGCCAAGGATTTTTGGAGCCCAAAGGCCGGAAGAAGGAGAAATCCACCGGCAAAAGCCCCAAGCCCGGAACCAAGGGTATTCCACCAGTACACGCGGCCCACGGATCGAGCTGCAGTTCCTTCCTCCCGTGCAATGACGACAACGAGAGTTGGAAACAGTGCCCCGAGAATCAGTGTTGGAGGGAGCAGGGCAACGAGCGTGAGCAAAATGCTCGCTCCCACCGATGCCTCGTACGTGCCTCCGAGCTGCACGAACACTCGAGGAAACCATTCCGGAAGGAGGAACAGTAGGTGGAACGTCACGATCGAGGTTGCACTGAGCAGCAGAACGAGGACCGTGGCTACGACGGCGATCGACGGGAGCCGTTCGATCAAGCGATGCATGGCGAAGCTCCCGAGAGCGATGCCGGTGAGGAAACTTCCCAGCATGGCCCCAAAGGCATAGACGGAAGAACCAAAAACGGACGCCAGCGCGCGGGTCCAGCACACCTCGAACGCCAGGCCAACAAATCCGACAATGGCATACGCAAACAGTGCGGGGGAAGCCGAACCGAGCCCCAACGGGCTCAGGCTTCCCGCTGGTCGCTCAGGAGCGGCTCCTGGGAACTCTTGTGGTTTCGGAGCGTGGGCAAGCCGACTCCACAGCACGACAGCACTGCCGAGGAAAACATCCGCCAAAGCGGCTGCCGTGTTCGCGCCCGTGGACCCTAAAGACGGGAGGAAAAAGAAGGTCCCGAGGAACACGCCGGTTACGGCGCCGAGAGTGTTCGCCCCATACAAAAGCGCACTCGTGCGCCCGGCTCGCGCGCCCGTTGCCTCCGCAGCTTGCACCACAAGGGGCAGCGTTGCCCCCATGGCTATGGTCGGAGCCAAAAGGAGAAGTTGGCTGACGAAAAAGCGAAACACGGACGCTTGCCAAAAACTGAGCTCGACGAACCAAGCCCCCGTTTCGGCGATCAAGCTTCGACACACCCACGGCACGGCCAGCGCATAGGTGCCGACACCGATCTCCAGCGCGCCGTAGGTTCGCAGTGGCTTTGCCAATCGGCCCGCGATCCGGCCCCCCAGCCAACCGCCAGCTCCAAGTCCAAACATATACGCAACGAGGATGGTGCTGGACGCCAGGGTGGTGGAACCAAAGGCGAGTCGGAGCTCGCGCATCCAAACAATCTCCAGAACCAAACTCGCTGCCCCCGAAATCGTTAGGCAAAGAGCGAGGACTCCCAGTCCAAAGCGGGGTTCTCGGTACGGCTGGCGACGGAAGTCCTTTCGTACCGGCGTCGGGTGCGCGGCAGTAGAGGAAAAGTTGGAACCTTCCGAGCTGGGTTTCCCTCGCATACAAGCGCTTGCGGTTATCATAGGGTGATGCCTCCGGGCTATGGCGGGCCAGGAACCCGGCGCTCGTGGAATGCAGCGTTCCGACTCGAGGAAAGTAGGTGGCCGTCTTCTTTTTTCTTTTTGCGAGGCCGGCGGAACTTTTTCCGCAAACATCGGAGCAATGCTTGACGTGGTCCGATTGGTGCTTACCTCAAGCGCGCATCACGGAACGACGTGAAATTGGAAAGGAGGGAGCACGTATGGCTCGCTGGGATCCATGGCAGGAAATGGAGGCACTGCGGCGTGAGATCGATCGCGCCTTCGAGAGCGCTGGTTTGCGGTTCCCTTCGCTGTTGCGAACGGGATTGTGGCCGGGGCGCGGCGAACGGGGGTACCCTCCGGTCAATGTGTACGAGGATAAGGATGCATTTTACGTGGAAGTCCTCGTTCCCGGTGTCGACCCCAATTCCGTGAACATCACTGCGCTGCGGAACAGCGTAACGATCAGTGGAGAAAAGGGCCGCGGCCTGGTGGGCAAATCGGAGGCCGTGCACCGCGAGGAGCGCACGACGGGCAAGTTCTCGCGGCGCATCGAGCTACCGGTGGATGTGGACGAAAGCAAAGCCAAAGCCGAGTACAAAAACGGGGTCCTGTTGGTCACGTTGCCCAAGGCAGAACAAGCGAAGCCCAAGGCGATTGCCGTTCAGGTGGGCTGATCGTGGGCCGACTAGGACAACGAGGGAGGTGACGATCATGGCGGAGAAAACCGTTGCGGCGCCAACTGCTGCGAATCAGCCGACCCGAAGTCGTGAAGCGACCCGTGCCGAGGATCGCTACGTCGCACCTGCAGTCGATATTTACGAAACTCCAGAGGAGTTAGTGTTGCTGGCCGACTTGCCTGGTGTCGGCAAGGAGGATCTGGAAGTCCGGGTCGAGGAAGATGTACTGACCATCCGAGCTACGCCCAAGCCAAGTTCCCCGGGCGAGGTCGTTTGGCGTGAGTTCGAGCTGCCGAACTTTTTCCGGCAATTCGAACTCAGCGAAGTGATCGATCAGGAGAAAATTTCTGCCGACCTCAAACACGGCGTGCTGACACTCCACCTTCCGAAGGCAGAAAAGGCGCGACCTCGGAAGATCGAAGTGAAGATCAGCTAACTCGTGACCGGGGCGGCAGACCCGAAAAGGGTCTGCCGCGATCTCCCTGCATGGGGGGACACAAGACAAAGGAGGAATACCATGGCCACCTGGCTTCCCGAAAAGTGGCGTGACACGCTGGCGCGGTTAAGAAGCGAGGTTCAAGAGGCAATTTCACGGTGGTTCCTCCGGCGGCAGGATCAAGACCGCACGGCAAGCGGGGACGGAGAAATGGTCTCTTCCAGTTGGAACTTGCCGGCGATCGAAGTGGAGGAGACGGCTGAAGCCGTAGAAGTCACTGCAGAATTGCCTGGCCTCGGGAAAGAAGACTTCCAATTGGAGGTCGTCGGCAACTATCTCGTGCTGCGCGGCGAAAAAAGGCGCGAGCGAGAAGAAAAGCACGAGGGGTATTGGTATTCCGAATGTGCCTACGGTGCCTTCTCCCGCTGGGTTCCTCTTCCCGCGGAGGTTGTTCCCGAAAAGGCAGAGGCGAAATTCCGCAACGGGCGCCTTTTCGTGCGTTTACCGAAACGCACGCCAGCAAAGAAGATTCCAGTACAGGTGCGCGGTTCCTAGTCCGTTGGCACGGCTCCGTCGAGCGCGCGCGGCGAAGACCTGGTCTTGCCTGACCGGGTAGGAGTCTGTGGCGTAGGGGACAAGTCTCGCGTAGAAAATGGGGGCACATTCACGGTTGACGGTGGAGGGCATATGAGCCTGAGCGACCTTTTTTGGCTTTTCTTTATTTTCTCGGCGGTGCAGCCACTGTTCCGCCAGAGACTCCTAGAGAACGCGAGGCAACGTTTAATTGCGCGCATCGAAAAGCGGCGCGGCTCGCGCCTGATCCTGTTGGTTCACCGGCAGGAAACCATGAGTTTGTTGGGTTTCCCCGTGATGCGTTACATCGACATCGAGGACGCGGAGGCGGTAATGCGGGCGTGCGAGCTGACCGATCCCGAAGTTCCCTTGGACATCGTGTTGCACACTCCCGGTGGGCTCGTGCTGGCATCGTTGCAAATTGCCCGTGCGGTGCGGGAGCATAAAGGCAAGGTCACCGTGTTCGTGCCGCACTACGCCATGTCCGGTGGGACCCTCATTGCACTCGCGGCTGACGAAATCGTCATGTCGCCTCACGCGGTTTTGGGCCCGGTGGACCCTCAACTGGGGCAATATCCAGCTGCCTCGTTGCTCAAGGTCGTGCGGGAAAAGCCCGTGGCGGAAGTGGACGACCAAACGTTGATTCTCGCGGATGTGGCGGAAAAGGCAATCAAGCAGGTGCGCGATGCGGTGGCGCAACTGCTTACTCGCAGCCAAACGGAGGAAAAGGCACAACAACTGGCTGAGTTGTTGTCGACGGGAACTTGGACCCACGACTTTCCCATCACCGTGCAAAAGGCGAGGGAGTTGGGGCTGCCGGTCCGAAGCGATATCCCCCACGAAGTGCTGGAATTGATGGAACTGTACCCACAGCCGGTGCGCCGCGTGCCATCGGTGGAGTATTTGCCAGGACCGCGTCGCTCGGCGGAGCGCGGAGGTGCAACGCGGCCCCACTGAGGTTTGCCGCGGACATAGGCTCGGAGCGTGGTCATGGGTTGGCTCGAGTACACGATCCTGTCCTTCACGACGTTGTTCGTGATCGTCGATCCGATCGCTGTCGTGCCTGCATTTCTGGCCATGACTCCGGACCAAAGCAGCGAGGCCCGACTCAACACGGCGCGTGTTGCCTGTAGCGTGGCGGCTGGTGTCCTCTTCGCGTTCACGATCTTGGGGGAAGCGATCTTCCGTTACTTGCATGTGAGCCCCGCTGCGTTTCAAATTGCTGGCAGTATCTTGTTGTTGCGCATTGCTCTCGACATGTTGCACGGCCAGAGGTCTGCCGCGCAGGAAACCAACGAGGAGGTTCTCGCGGGTGCAGCGAAGGAAGACGTTGCCGTGAGCCCCTTGGCGGTGCCGATGCTGGCTGGCCCGGGGGCCATTTCCACCTCGCTGATCCTGTTCCAGCAGGCCGGATCGCTGCTGCAGCGCCTGACGTTGTTCGTGGTGATCGCTCTCGTGGCGCTGGTCAGTTACGGCATCTTTGCCCTTGCCGTTCACGGGATTCATCGGGTTAGCCCTTTGGCCTTGAAACTGGTCAACCGGTTGATGGGTTTACTGCTTGCGGCCGTTGCTGTTCAGTTTGCCTTGGACGCGCTCGCGCAACTGCGCGGGTGTGAGTCGTGAGGATCGCGAATTTTTCGTACGACGGAGGACGAACGCTGATGCCAGAAACACAACAAAGCCCAGAACAAGGGGTTCCCTTTCCGTGGAACTTGGTCACGCGCAACCTCCACGGCCACCCGCTTTTACGAAAACAATTGTCGAGGCGCGTGCAGTCGCTGGGGAAACACCTGCGGGACTACCCGCCCGACGGGGTGCATTTGCACGTCTTGCTGGAAAAAAATCCACACCGTACGCGATACACTGCGGCCCTCACCTTACGCTTGCCGAAGCACATCCTGCATACGGAAAAGGCCGCACCCGAACCAATTTTGGCCCTGGACAAAGCGTTTGACGCCTTGGTGCGCGAGGTCGAGAAGGTCAAGGGCCATCAGCGGAAGGAAGAAGACTGGAAGCGGAAAGCACGCCGCGCGCAACTGCCTCGTGTGCGCGCCACCGGTTTCGCTCCTGAGCCGCTACCACCGGGAGAAGGGCCACAGGAGCCGCGAGCGGTGGTCATGGATTTTCTGAAAAGGCATTATCGACGCATGGTCGAACATGTGCGGCGGCACGTGCGGCACGACGAGTTTAGCGGCGACCTTCCTCCCCGAGCCGTGGATCCGCGTGGTGTCGCCGATACGGTGGTTCAGCATGTGCTGCTTCACTGGCGGGAAAAGCCGGCCAATGTCGGTTGGTTAGTTTGGGTGTTCCAACTGCTCCACAAAGAGTTGGCTCGCCGCCGGCGCATGTTTCGACGGGCTCAGACGGAGCGGGTACCGGTCGATCAGGAGACGAAACGTCCCGATGAAGATGATCTTGCTGCCGGTTACGATTCGGAGCAGCCTCTGGATCTGATCGTGCGCGAGTTCGAACCAGTGATCACGGAGTTGCGCGAGTTGGTTCCAGACCCTGCCGCGCCCAACCCAGAACTGACTGCAGAGCGGCACGAACTGCTAGAAGCCGTCCAGAAGTTCGTGCAAACGTGGCCGCGTGCGGAGAAAGATGTATTCGAGCTTTACTTCGTCGAGGGGTTTACGGTTCCCGAGGTTGCCTTGGTGACGGGCTTGGAGCCGCAACGCGTCAAAGAGCTGGTAAGCGTCATTCAGGAACGCTTGCGAGCAGCGCTGGCGGGGGGGCTGTGATTTGTCTTGGCGGCGCGCAGCCAGCGGGCGGAAAAAACTAACCACCTCGCCGCGGTTTTTCGCGGTTCTGGCTAAACGCGAACGCCGGAGCAGCCCTACACGAAAGCGCGGCTGCGTGCGTGCCGAAAGACTCTAGCCCCCCATGCCGGAGCATCTTGCGTTCGAGACCTTGGTGCTCGTAGCCGCCAGCGCTGTGGGGGTGTGGGTGTGCGCGCAGTTACGCCTACCCGTGGTTCTCGGCTATTTGCTCGCCGGACTAAGCGTGGGTCCACATGGCGCCCACCTGGTAGGCGACACTCCGGGCGTTCGATTCTTGGCCGAGTTGGGCGTGGTGTTTCTGATGTTTTCCATCGGGCTCGACTTCTCCTTGAGTACCCTTTGGGGCGCGCGCCGTTCCGTGTTTGGTGCCGGGGCCCTTCAGGTTGCGCTGACGACGGCTGCCGTCACGGCGGCCAGTGTGTTTGCCGGGCTGCAAGTGGATCAAGCCGTTCTCGTGGGCGGAGCAGTCAGCATGTCATCCACCGCTCTGACGCTGAAACAGCTCGGTGACCAGGGGGAACTTTTTACCCATCATGGTCGCTGGGTTGTCGGCATTTTGCTTTTTCAAGATCTGGCGACGTTGCCTTTCTTGGTTTTGCTGGGGCTTCGTGCCGTACCGACACCGGTTGTCGGTTGGGGGATCGTGTCGGGGTTTGCCCTAGTGGCGATCGTCGTGTTGTTTGTCGCTTTCTTCGGTCGGCCGTTGCTCCATCGGCTGTTAGGCAACGTGGCTCGGATGCGGTCGAACGAGCTCATGTTGCTGACCGCTTTGTTGCTTGCTCTCGGCACCGGATTTGCGGCACGAGGATTGGGCTTTTCCGCCCCCATCGGTGCTTTCCTCGTTGGCATGGTGCTCGGAGAAACGGACTTCCGCCACCAGATCGAGGACGATGTGCGCCCGTTCCGCGAGCTGCTGCTGGGTTTGTTTTTCGTCACGGTAGGAATGACAATCGATACGGGGCTTTTCGTGACTGCGTGGCCTCAGGTGTTTGGCTGCGCTCTGCTGTTCACGCTGGGCAAAGCGATCCTAGTTGGAATGGTCGGAGCGATGTTTCGTTGGCCTCGTGGTGTTACCGTGCGCAGTGCGTTGATCCTTGCTCACGGCGGCGAGTTTGGGTTGCTCTTGCTCTCGCAAGGCTTTCAAGGAGGTCTTCTGCCTACGGAGGTGGCTCAGCCATTTCTCGGTGGGTTGCTCTTGAGCATGGGTGCCGCCCCTTTTTTCATTGGGCGGCACGATTTTCTGGCGCGCCGGCTCATGCGAGTTCGGCCAACCACGGCGGAGGCGGAACAGGTGGCTTGGCTCGAATCGGAACACGAGCGCGTCGAAGGCCACGTGCTGTTGTTGGGATGCGGGCGCGTGGGTCGACAGGTGGCTGCCGTGCTTGAGGCGGCTGGCGTACCGTATGTGGCCTTCGAATCGGATCCTGCGCGGTTCCAAGAGGCCAAACGGCAAGGCCACAAGGTGATCCTGGCGGACGCCAGCCGCTTACGTTTGCTCGACGCGGCAGGCGTGGCACGGTGTCGATTGATCGTGTTCACCTTCAGCTATCCGCGGCTAGTCGAACGGATTGTGCACCACGCACGCGCCCGAAATCCGGAGATCGCAGTGATTGTCAGTGCCAAGGAGGAAGCGGAACTCCCCCACCTTGCGCAAGCGGGTGTGACAGCCGTGTTCCCCGAAAATCTGGCCGTGGGCCTGGCCTTGGGAAATCAGGCGCTTTTGCTATTGGGCCGCTCCTATGAAGAAGCAGCGCGGGTGGTTTCGGAATTGAGGGCGCTGCTCAATCCGGAGTTGGCTGGTCACATCGGGGTGTGAGCTCTCGTTGACTTATGCAGGTTACCACGAAAAAAGGCCTTGTGCTCGATGGCCCAGGTAACTTGCTCCCCAAGGCAGGGACCAGCGAGCTTCCGAATTCTTTACTGAGGTGACGAACATGGTATCGGAGCGCGACCGACGGATTGTCCTGATCGCCCCGCCCGGGGCGGGCAAAAGTACCCAAGCCACTCGCCTTGCCGAACAGTTCGGCATTCCTTGGATTTCCACCGGTGAACTGCTGCGGGCTGCGGTTCGCGAGGGCACGCCACTTGGCCAAAGTGCGCGGGCGTACATGGAACGGGGAGAAATGGTGCCGGACGATGTGGTCATCGCACTGGTGCAAGAACGGCTGGCCAGTGCAGACTGCCAAAATGGCTTCATTCTCGACGGCTTTCCCCGTACGCGGGCGCAAGCCGAAGCATTACGCGCAGCCGGAGTGAACCTCGACTATGTCATCGAGTTGGAATTGGACGACGCCGAGGCCGTTCTTCGCTTGAGCGGGCGGCGCGTGCACCCTGCTTCGGGCCGTACGTACCATGTGGTTTTTCATCCCCCCAAGGTGGCCGGTAAGGACGACATTACCGGCGAGGATCTCGTGCAGCGCGCCGACGACACCGAAGAAGCCGTGCGCACCCGCTTGGAGGTTTACCGGAGGCAGACGGAGCCGGTGGTGGCGTGGTACCGAGAATGGGCAGCCCGCAAGGATCCCAACGCCCCTCGTTACGTGCGCATTTCCGCATCGGGCACGCCTGAAGAAGTGTCCGCTCGCTTGATCGGGCTGCTGTCGGCGAACAGCAGCGAGAGCGCCGTAGGCGCCGCTGGCCGCTGAGCGGGTTCGGAGGCTCTTTTGCCCGTGTTGAGGTTGGTCCGCGGGTAAACCGTGCTCGATCGCCAAGTAGACTACGAAAGCAGTCATCGGAGCGCGCTTGGCGCCGAGGCGCCGTCGGCGGATTTCCGGCACGCACTGCTCGTGGCGCGCCGCTTTGTGCAAATCGGCATCGCGGTCGCCGCAGCCGTTGGGCAATACTGCTGGATTCGGTGGCGGCTCAGAGGCGAGCCCGATGCGAGCGTGCGGGCGTTGGGCCGCACGCTCGTGCGCCTTTGTACTCGTTTAGGAGCGACGTTCATCAAGGTCGGGCAAATTGTGTCGAGCCGTAGCGATTTACTGCCCGCGGCGTTTGTGCGGGAGTTGGCCGCGTTGCAAGATCGCGTACCGCCTTTTCCCTTCGCTACCGTGCGCTCCATTGTCGAGCGCGAGCTGGGACAGCCCATCTCCGTACTGTTCCGCGACTTTACCCCCGAGCCGGTTGCCGCAGCATCCGTGGCGCAGGTGCACCGCGCAGTTTGGCGCGAAACCGGCGAAATCGTGGCCGTGAAGGTGAGGCGGCCTGACGTTCTCGAGAAAATCCAGCTCGATCGTGCCGTTCTCCTGTTTTGCGCGCGCTGGCTCGAGCGCATGGTGCCTTCGCTCAAACTGGTTTCGTTGCAAGCGCAGATGAGCCAGTTTTGCGATGCCGTGGAACGGCAAGTTCACCTGCGCAACGAGGCACGGAATAACCAGCGCTTCCAGACCAACTTCCTGGGCGATCCGGACATCGTTTTTCCGCGGCTGATTTCCCATGCCTGTACCGATGCCGTGCTGGTGATGGAGTTCATCGAGGGCTTGCGGGAGGAGGAACTCGATCATGGCCCGATCGACCGCAGCCGAGTCGTAGCCGCGGGAGTGCGCTGCGTGGGTAAGATGATTTTCGAGCACGGCTTTGTTCATGCCGACCTGCACCCCGGAAACTTGCGGTTTCAACCGCCGGGACGGATTGCGTTGCTCGACCTGGGTTTGGTGGGGGAACTTACGGCCGAAGACCGGCGAATTACCGCCGCAACGCTTTTAGCGCTCGTGCAGGGCGATGGCCGGCGCGTGGCTCGGCTATTTTACGAAAATGCCCCTTACCGTGCTGTGGTGAATTATCACGACTACGAACGGGAAATGGAGCAGTTGGTGGCCGAGCTCCGGGGGCGCGATTTAGCCTCGACCGAGTTTTCCCGCGACATTGCCAAAATCTTCGATGTGTTGCGCCGTCACCGCGTACAAGCCCGCGGCCACATGACGATGGTCAATCTTGCGCTCATGACCGCCGAAGGCCTGGGGAAGAGGTTGGATCCTTCCTTGGTACTGGCCGAGGCTGCTCTCCCTTACTTGATCGCCGGTGCCCAAGAAGTTGGTCGGGAGCACACCTGAGGCAGAAAGCCGGGCAGGTTCACTCGCTGCGCAAACAAGCGCGGAGCTTCGCTGCAAGCTCTGCAAGCCGTTGCGGGTCGCCGGGCTGACGGGCGTGCAGGCGCAACGGCTCGCCTTCTGCCCGCGGCATGAGGTGCATGTGGTAGTGGAACACGGTCTGCCCCGCAGCCGCACCGTTGAGTTGGAACACCATCAGGCCCTGAGGCCGCACAACCTCCCGCAACGCGTGCGCAACTTTCTGCGCGATTGCGGCCACGGCTTGCAAAGACTCCGAGTCAGCCTCGAAGAGATCCACGTAATGTTTTTTCGTAACCACGAGCGTGTGCCCTTCGCTAACCGGAAAAATGTCGAGAAAGGCGATCACTCGGTCGTCCTCGTACACCCGATGCGCTGGCGCCTCTTGCCGGATGATCTTGCAAAACACACACGATTGCATGCCGCATGGCGTACCGTTTTTCCTGGTTCCTAGCTAGCACCTCCACCTGGAGGAGATGGCCCGTCGGTGCCTTCGCCGCGCCCGTGGGGCTCGGCGCGAGCGTGTTCGCACGATCGAGTGATTGTCGAGCACGGCGTCCCGGGAGCGCGCCTGCTCGCGCTGCCCTCGTGGGATCAAGTGTCTGGTGGCAAGACCCTGCTGCCCATCCTGCTTTTAACGCTCGCCCATGTCGGTGAGTTTCGCGGTGGCGAGAGGCCTCTGGTCGTCTTCGACGCCCGGAGCAAGAAAGACCCGGCGAAGGCCTTGTTGGTCTTTTCCCGTGCGCTTTGCAAAATTTGCGGCGGCGCACAGTCAGTTTGTTACCACCGTTGGTTGCCACGGGCTGAATTTCGAAACGACGCTTATCGGCCTGGCGTTGGAGGAAGCTAACAGAGCTTGCGCCGGCCCGTGGGGAGACCGTTTGACGTGGCTCCCCAGCGCCCCGATCGGTTCCCAGCAAGCCGCGTTGCCTCAGGGATAGGGCCGGGGTTTGCTCGTCATGGTTGGCTTCGGGGAAGAGCAAGCATGGCGCGTCGTCGTGCAGCGTTCTAGGGGTCTTCCCCCTGACCGCTCTCGGGCACGAGTTGTTTGGGCGGGGCACGTTGTGGATTCGCGCCGCGCTACGGCCGATCCGGTGGCGCATCGAGGAGACGGGCAGTTCTCGACGGTGTTGCGGAGAGGCTCTTCGAGTTTCCTTCTCTTCTCGACGTGGCTGTGGGATGGGCGAACCAGTACCAACGTGCAAGCGAGGATCACGGGGAATTCTCCGGTGCGCGAGTGGGTGGGGATAACTGGCGAACGAATGAGCTTCGCCGGAGTCGGCTTCTCCGAGGTGGTTAGGCCGATCCGAGCACCTTAGGCCGCATCGAGCATAGCGGGAGCACTTTCGGGCAACGCTGCGAGGGAAGAGCACGGGTTTGGCGGAGCGCTGGAGAACTGGGTCTGGTTGTTGTGCAAAGCAGCCTGCCCTCTTCTCACCGGGAAAACTGACGCGCGGACTCCTTTTCTTGCAATGGGCCAACTCGCTCGCGTATAGCAACCGGAAACGGGTCGCTGTGCGTTTAGCGCGGGTACGAGAAGGATGACTTGCCGGGTACTGCGCATTGCATGGTTAATGTGCTGCATTCTGCTGGTGGGCGAAGCCCTCCCCGTTTTGGGTCAGTGCCCGCCGGCGCAAAATCGGGTCCTTCTCGTGGGCGACAGTTGGGCTGAGGTAATGTGGAACCAGCGCAATCTCCAGCGCACGTTCGACGCTGCTGGACGCGCTGACGTGCTGGAGTACAACCCGCCGAGTACCCCGGTGGATCAGCGCACCGCCATCAGTGGCATGACTGCTTCAGCTTACAACACGCCGGCCTTTTTACAACGCATCACCGATGCTCTCGCAGCGCAACCCACGATCGACATGGTCCACGTGAGCTTAGGCGGGAACGACCTTCTCGCCGGTTGGAAGGCGAGTATGGGGCCGGCAGAGGAAGAAGCATTGTTCGATAGCATTCGCGACAACATAGCGGGGGTCGTCCAGCACTGCCTGAATCAGCGGCCAAACATCCGTGTGGTCATTGTCGGCTACGATTTTCTGAACTTCTTGGACACAGGCAGCAATTCCTCCTGCGTGGCCATGTGGCTGCTGATGGATGGTCCGAGCGTGAGAAGGCTCAACGACGCCTTGACACTACTCGAAGCCAAAAAACGGGATTTGGCAAACTCTCTCGGGCCGCGGGTAGCTTACGTGCACAACCTTGGGCTGATGCAGTTTTGGGTTGGTTATCCACCGTGGTTTGGTCCGTTTCTTGTCTCTCCTCCCGGAGGGCCACCAGCATACAGTCCTTTTCCTGGGGGAAATCCGGACTTCCCCACCCACACCTCGCGACTTGCCAGTAACGGTACCGACTGCATTCACCTGAACGTACAAGGGTACGACGAGCTTGCAGCGAACGCTTACCAGCAGGTTTACGGTGCCCAGATTGCCTTGCCCGCCCCGACAGCCGAGTTTTCCTCCGAGGGCGGGTGGAACGATGGGTACATCTTTACCGATACCTCCGGTAACCCCTCCGGTGTGGATACGAGCACTCTGCGACTGGGTGAACACGCGGATAACACCTTCACCCGCACCATCGTTTCGTTCGACACCTCGGCGTTGCCGGACGACGCCGAGGTTACGGGCGCACGTTTGTGGCTGACCCGCCGCGGCGGCAGTGGACTCAATCCCTTCACGAACAGCGCTTTCGGAGTGCCAGTGGTCGATGTCCGTACCGGTAGCTTCAGCGACCACCCGGAGATCGAAGTTGCCGACTTCGACGCGCCAGCCACGGCTGCAAACGCAGCTTGCGTGGTCGGTACTGCCCCAACGGTGCCGTCGTTGTTGCGGATCGATTTCGGCCCTGCAGGTGCGGCAGCAATCAACCGCGCCGGGCGGACGCAGATACGCGTTTATTTTCCTGGCCGACTTCCGAACGTTCTCGCCGATTCTCTGGCATTTTACGATGGCGACGATCCGGTGGTGTCGAACCGGCCGTTGCTCGATGTGGATTACGTATTGCCCACATCCACGCCGACTCGAACCGCGACACGCACTTCTTCGCCCACGAACACGCCCACGCTCTCGCCGAGCTGGACGGTAACTGCCTCGGCCACCCCGACAGCCACGGCAACCCCGACGGTTGCTGCCAGTGCTACTGCTTCTCCCACACCAACGGTTACGGCAAGCGCCACGCCTTCGCATTCGCCGACACCGACGACTGCCCCTGCTTCCACGCTGGTGCCGAGCGTAACGGCCAGTTCGACGCCCTCGGCCACTCTAACGCTCACACCCACAGCGACTGCGACCGCCTCGGCAACACTGACACCCAGCCCCACGCCGACACCGGAGGCCACACCAACCGCGACGCTCTCGGTTACGGCAACAGCGGCGCCGGTGGGCAACTGCACCGGCCCCGCGCCCGCAAACCCCTGCATACCTGGGACGGGACGGAAAAAGAGCAATTGCCACCACGAGTGGTTGAGTACTCCCGTGCCTCCCCGGAACCGACGTGGCGTGCCGAAGAACAAACTTGTCTGCTCCGAGGGCGATCCTCGCTGCGATCTCGGTTCGGGGGCGAACGACGGCGTATGCGTGTTTTCCCTGCGGCTGTGCTTGAATCAGGAAGACGCCCGCCTGCCGGAATGCCTCCCTGTGGGAATCGAGGCCATCGAGATCGAACGGCCGTTGGCTACCAGCGCCGACCCAGCCGACATGGCCAATCTTGCTGCCCTGGAACAGGCAGCGGGTGCTTTCGGTGTGGCCATTTATCGCAACGGGCAGGTGTTCCAGAGTGGCGTGGTGAACTCCAGCCGCAACGTGTGTGGCGAGCCGGTGCAGTTGGCGGTGCCGCTGCGAAAGGTGCTCGGGGGGCGATGGGTGGCCGGGCGTAAGCTCTTCCAGCTCGCAGCGTACACGACGAGCGGGCAAGTGGATGCCGACCGACTGGCGCTAGTGTGCCGGCCAAGTACGTGCGGAAACGGACGCCGCGACGCCGGCGAGGAGTGCGACGACGGCAACCGCGTGGACGGCGATGGCTGCGATCGAGGCTGTCGAAGCGAATGAACTCGCCCGTGCGGCGATGACCACGTCGAACCGCACGGTTCTGTCCCCAGCTGCCTGCTAGCGCTTCTGGTAGAGGTAAGGCGGAACATCGCGGGACACACCAAAGACTCACTTCTGTGCCGCCGCGGCACCACCGGAGGCGCAGCCCGAGCTTCTGCTGAAGGATATCAACCGTACGGAGCATGACATTGGCTTGCT
>FMJZ01007567.1_pt1 | contig 63476 bp, 57 predicted proteins | sample 1987881 | NCBI WGS metagenome assembly FMJZ01 (sample SAMEA4378227, study PRJEB15110) | soil metagenome | biome: soil; feature: Field; material: Soil | place: India | collected 2015-03-11 | depth 0 m
GGACGGACCCCGGGAGCTGAGGATGTAAATAAAACCCGGTTTTTTCGGACCACAAGCAGAGAGAGCCCGCTGCTGACAAGGCGGTTAAATAACTTGCCGGCCGCTGTGGTGCTGGAAGGAGATGGCGTTTTCATTAAGGTATTCTTACCGACTAAAATTCCAGGGTCAAGAAAGACAAATTTTCTCTTTTGATTTTTCTTGACAAGCGAAAGAAGAATTATAAATTAAATCCCTTGAGCGCGTATTTCTTACCAGCAGAAAGACGTGAGAGTTGGCTTCGCCGTTTAGTGGAGAAATATAAACTATTCCTACCCGCAGCCGTTGACGAAAAGGTTCACTGGCAACAGTTTAACCCCACGGAATTTAAGGTTGAAAACCTGGCGCTGAGCCGGATTCGTGCGGCCGAACCAATAAAGGCATTTCTGTTTTCACCCCGGGAACGGGTGGCGGGGTTTCCCGAATCAATGGAGCCTGTCGCTGCGGGACAGGCTCTTCTTTTTGGTGTTAAGGGGTGTGATTTACTAGGGCTGGCGGTGCATCAGAAGATGTTTTTGGAAGGTGATTTCCCCGACCCCTTTTACGCCGAGCGGTTGAGAAACACGATCCTGGTTGCTGCTGATTGCCCGGCACCGGAGAAAAGTTGTTTCTGTAATCTCGTCGGGCGCACCCCTTATGTTACCGAAGGCGCAGATCTGAGTTTGAGTGTTCTGGACGACGGCTGGTTGATTCAGATATTTTCGGAGCGCGGTGCGGCTTTGGTTGATGAGGGAAAGGATGTTTTCCGTTCTGCCGTTGATGCTCAGGTGGCGAAACGCACCGCCCAGCGAGAGGCGGCGATGAAGGTTTTAGCCGAACAGAACGCCCGGGTATGGAACACCAATCTGCCCGCAGCAATTGCCGAGAAGACCCCGGACCATTCGTTCTGGGCAGATGCGGCAAAGGATTGTGTTGAGTGTTTTGGTTGTCTTTTAACCTGTCCCACCTGTTTTTGTTTTCTGCTGTATGACCAGACAAAAGGTGATAAAATGGAGCGTACAAAGGTGTGGGACGCCTGTTATATGGCGATGTATGCCCGGGTGGGTGGTGGTGCCAATCCCCGCCCGACTTTTATTCAGCGGTTCATCAACCGGTTCCACTGCAAGTTTATGCATTTTAAAAACCAGCACGGGTTTTATGCCTGTTCAGGCTGCGGCCGCTGTTTCACCACCTGTATGGGCAAAATAGACATCAGAGAGATTTTGGGAAGATTATGAAGAACCCATACCAGCCAATTCCCGCCAAGATTCTGGATGTTATTGAAGAGACGCCGAATATCAGAACCTTTGTGTTGAAACCGGAAGCGGAGATTCCTTTTCTTGCCGGGCAGTTTATTGAGTTGACGATACCGGGTTTCGGTGAGGCGCCATTTACCCCATCTTCTTCCCAGTTTGAGCGGGAAAAGATAGAGGTAACAATTATGAGGGTGGGCAGGGCAACGAGTGCACTGTTCACAAAGAAACCGGGTGACCTTCTGGGTATCCGTGGTCCCTATGGAATGCCGTACCCATTAGATAAGTTTGTGGGCAGAGACATCTATATTGTCGGGGGTGGCGTCGGTCTGGCACCGTTGCGAGCGCTTTTTCTGGCTTTGATTCATGACATCAAAAAGTACGGGAAAATCTACCTCCGTTACGGAGCACGGACACCGAAGGACATCGTTTATAAGAAGCAATTAAAGGAATGGGAAAAAATCAAGGGAGTGGACATTGACCTTTCGGTTGATAGTGCTGATGAGCCATGGGAGCGAAAGGTGGGGGTGGTTACCTGTTTGATGGACGAGATTCCCTGTGATGTGAAAAAGAGTGTGGCAGTTGTCTGTGGACCGCCGATAATGATGAAGTTTGTAAATAAAAAATTGCTGGAGGCGGGGTTTCCGGGGAGTTCCATCTACCTGTCAATGGAAATGAATATGTCCTGCGGTCTGGGACAGTGCGGGCATTGTCGGCTCGGCCCCTATTTTACCTGCAAGGATGGCCCGGTTTTAACCTGGGATCAGATAAAAGAGATTGAGGAGCCTTTTCTGTGAGCGATATTAAACAGACCACCTGCGGATTCTGCCGGAACGGGTGTAAATTGGGGATAAGTTTTGACGGCTATCAGTATCGGATTGAGTATCTGACCGATGTGGCACCGAATTACGGCCGACTCTGTCCCCGGGGCAATAGTACCAATATTGTAATTGACCATCCGAAGCGGCTTGCCTATCCTCTTCTGGATGGCAAGGAGATAACCTGGGATAGGGCATTTGCCGTTATCAACGAGTGGCGTTCCCAGGTCAGACCGGCGGAGATGGCGGTGGTCTACAGCCGGGGTTTGACAGAAGAAGAGGTGGGGAGTGTTTACGGACTGGCAGCAGGGCTGAAGACAGAAAATTTAGTTTGCGGCTATCTGGATTCAGACAACGCGTTTTTCTACCGGTTAGAAGGGGCGAAGTCGGCAACCCTTGAAGACATCACGGCGGCACGCACGATTTTACTCGCCGGGGATGTGTTCAGTACTTCGCCGGTGGCGGCAAAGGGGATAATAGAGGCTCGTTACGCCGATCGGCAGAGTCGTTTGGTTGTGATTGATTCAATAAAGACACAACAGGCGGGATTTGCCCATTTATTCATTCAGCCAAGGGCGGGGACCGAAGATATGGTTATTCTGGCGCTTGCGGCGTTGCTGGACCAGAAGTTAAAACTGGATATCGATGGTGTGGCGAAATTCTGCGGTGTGGCAAGGAGTCAACTGGAGGAGGCGGCGAAGATTTTGCAGGGGGGCAGTAGAGGTTTTGTCGGTTGCGCGGCAACTACCGGCAGGGTGAGAGAACCGTTCTGGTACGCGCTTCTGGCGCAGCTCGTTGCCCTTAAGGCAAATATGCCATTTGCTGGTTTTGGTGAGGCGCTACTCCCACCCGGGAAACTCGGTTTTGGAAAGTTCAGAGAAGCGGTGGGACAGGGGAAAATCCGGATGGTTTTATGGTTCGGGGCGCTCCATCCTTATAGTTATCCAGAAATTTTTCCTGAGCTGAATAAGGTGGAGTTTCGGGTGGCGACGAGTATATTTAAACCTAAATGGACCATTCCGGGATTGGTTCTACCTGTTCCGGGTGATGCCGAAAAAGAGGGGATGGCGATGACCCTCTGGGGTAGTGTGGTCCGGAATGCGGTGACCAGACCGTTGAGCGGGACAAAGCCAATTGGTGAAATCGCCGGCCGTCTCGGAACGGCTGATGTCTCCGTGAAAATAAACTGGTCAGAGCAGGTGGAGCAGGAGTTTTTGTCCTCCAGGGTTGAAGGATTATTAAAGCGGCGGCTTAATCAGTCTTCTGAAAGTGAAGGTGCTGGTTGGTTATTGGTGGGAGAAAAACGGGCGATAGGGATCGCGGGATTTTTTGACCCCGAAGAAGAGCTAATTATGCATCCGGACGATGCCCGAAAACTGACTGTTTGTACCGGTGATATTGTCAGAGTAAAAAGTCGGAGTGCGGAAAATTCTTTCCGGGTTCAGATGTCGTCCATCGTCTCCCCGGGTGTGGTAAGCGTGGGTGTAAATCGGCATGAAAATCGGGCGCTGTTTTCGGTAGAGGTTGACGATGATTCACCGATCGTTAAAATTCCACCGACCAAGGTTGAAATATGGCGAGCGTGAAGGCAAAGAAAGAACAGAAAAGGTTGTTTCTCCGCCTGGACTATTGCATTGGCTGTCGGGCGTGCGAGGCGGCGTGTCGGAGCCGGTTTAAGGGCGAGGCGCGCATCCGTTATGCGCCGGTGACTGAGACCGCGCTTCTGCCTTTGCCCTGCCGGCATTGTGAGGAGCCGTTATGCGTCGCGGCTTGTCCGTTCGGGGTAATCAAAAAAAACGAAGAAAAGGGAATTGTATATCAGTCCAGCGTTCATTGTGTCGGGTGTAAGTCCTGTATTTTTGCCTGTCCGTTTGGTGTTCTGGATAAAGAGCTTTTGCGTCGTATGGCGCAGAAGTGTTCTTTGTGTCAGGACCGGGAAGCCGGGCCGAGATGCGCTGCGACCTGTTCTACCGGGGCGCTTCAGTTTTTAACCGAGGATGAGGTGAAAGAACAGATGGTGGGTAAAAGAGTTGGGGCGAGGATGCCGTTCTGGAGGCGAGTATGAGTACCTGGTTTACTGGTTGGCGGCTAATTTTGGCTCTTTTCGGAATGCTGTTGATTGTTCCGGTTACCGGCTTGGTTTTAACCTGGGTGGACCGGTTGGTTTCGGCGCGGGTCCAGTGGCGCAAAGGGCCGCCGTTCTATCAACCTTTTGCCGACGTTCTCAAACTGCTTTTGAAACAGACTGTAGTTCCCCAAGGAGCGGCAAAGTCGGTTTTTCTAATTGCCCCGCTGGTCGGGCTGGCAGGAATGGTATTGGTGGGCCTTATAATCTTTCTCAGCAACTTCGGAGCTGTTGTTGCTCAGCGGAGTTCGTTTCTCGGGGATATTGTTGTATCGCTCTATCTCTTTGCCTTTGTTCCGTTGGCGTTTATTGTCGGAGCTTCTGCTTCGCGTAACCCGATTGCCGCGGTGGGCGCATCCCGGGAGATGACACTTTATTTTGGCTACGAACTGCCGTTTCTACTGGCGCTGCTCGTGCCAATAGTAAAAGTGGCAAGGACATGGGATGTGGCGAGTGCCTTGCGATTGGGCGGATTGGTTGCCTATCAGGAGCAGTTCGGGCCATTTCTCTATTCAATTTCGGGTGTAATTGCGGGGATAATTATTCTTTTTACAATTCAGGCAAAATTGGGTTATGTGCCGTTTGATATTCCTGAGGCGGAGCAGGAGATAATGTCCGGGGTCCTGGTTGAATATTCGGGAGCACCGTTAGCCGTGTTCCGGGTTACCCGGGCGATGATGCTTGTTCTTCTGCCGGTTTTTCTTATTACCGTTCTCTGGGGCGGCATTCGGGATTGGTGGGCAATTCTTAAGTTTCTGGCGATATTGGTGCTGATTATTCTTATGAAAAATACCAATCCCAGGATGACGATCCACCAGGCGCTTACTTTTTTCTGGTTAATTTTTACTCCGTTGGGGATAGTGGGGTTAGTGCTGGCATTTATTGGTTTATGAAAGACTTGAGACTCTGGGGTTTAAAGAAGTCGCCATGGGTTTACCATGTGGCGGCGGCGTCCTGTAATAACTGTGACATTGAGATTCTGGAACTTTTGACGCCTCGTTATGATGTGGAACGGTTTGGCATTGTGCTTGTTGGTTCACCCCGGCATGCGGATGCACTCTTGGTTACCGGCGTGATTAACCGTAAGTCACTGCCGAGGGTTCTGGAAGTGTACGAGCAGACACCGAAACCCTGTTTAGTTATTGCGATCGGGACCTGCACGTGTAATAACCATATCTTTCGCAACTCCTATAATGTGGTCGGTCCCTATGACCGACATATCCCGGTTCATGCCTACATTCCTGGTTGTCCTCCAAAACCTGAGGCAATGATAATGGGTGTGGTAAAGGCGTTAAGTAAGTTATGAGCGAATCATTGGCGTTGTTTAAAGAGCGTTTTCCGGAGGTAATTGTATTTGAGAAGAATCCCCGGCGTCTTTATCTGACAATTCCCCGGGAGCGGTTAACCGCAGCAGCAAAGTTTCTCCACGAGGAACTGGGTATGAGACTTTCTATCTGTACCGGCATTGATACCCGGGATGGCTTTGAGGTGCTTTACCATTTTTCCGAAGACAGAACCGGTATTATCTACACCCTGAAGGTAATCGCCCCCAAGGATGACCCAAAAGTTGAAGCGCTTGGTTCATGGTTTCCGGCCGCACAATGGATTGAGCGAGAAATGCACGAACTTTTAGGAGTAGATTTTATTGGTCATCCCAATCTGGTGCCCCTTTTAACTTCGGATACCGATTGGGAACCAGGCCGTTATCCGTTACGCCGGGATTACGAAGAAAGGGATGAGGCCCATGGGCGGTGAAGACAAGACACGGCGGATAGTGCCGATTGGTCCTTATCATCCACTTCAGGAAGAGCCGGAATTCTTCAAACTTATTGTTGAAGGCGAAACGGTAGTTGACCTGGAGATTCATCTTGGTTACAACCATCGGGGGCACGAGTTTATTTCACCGGAGTTGACTTATGACCAAGTGCCATTTTTAGTTGAGCGGATTTGTGGCATATGTTCTAATTCCCACCCACTGGCGGCGGTTCTGGCAATTGAGGACTGTGCGGGAATTAAACCTCCGCCGCGAGCAAACTACATCAGAAGTATTATCCATGAACTGGAGCGAATACACTCCCATCTTCTCTGGGTTGGACTCGCCGGTCATTTTATTGGCTATAATACCGTCTGGATGTGGGCGTGGCGGTATCGGGAGCATGTTCTGGAAATTTTTGAGATGATTACCGGCAACCGGAATCATTACGGTGCCAATAAGCCCGGTGGTGTCCGCTGGGATATAAAACCGGAACAGGTTTCTCAGATTGAGGCGGCTCTGGATGTGGTGGAAAAAAAGACGCTGATGTTAACTAAAGCGGTGCTGGACGATCCTGTTATCAGGGCAAGGTTAGAGGGGGTAGGGGTTTTGACAAAAGAGCAGGCGATCGCCTGGTCAGTTGTTGGTCCTACCGCCCGGGCTTCTGGAGTGGACATTGATGTCCGGAGAGACGACCCTCACGCCGCTTATGACCAGATACCATGGAATGTGATTGTTCTTCCTGAGGGCGATGTTTTTGCCAAGGCTAAAGTAAGGTTACTGGAGATTTTTGAGTCGGCAAAGATTATTCGTGAATGTCTGAAAAATCTGCCTGACGGTCCGATTGAGACCAGGATTGACGAAATTCCACCGGGAGAAGGAATTGGTCGGACTGAGGCGCCCCGGGGCGAGGTTTTTCATTATATCCGGTCTGACGGTTCTAATCGTCCATTGCGGCACAAAATTCGCGCGCCGAGTTATATGAATATCGCGTCCAATGTGGTAGCAGTTCGGGGTGGTTCCATCGCGGATGCGGCACTTACTTTGGCGGCGGTTGACCCCTGTTATTGCTGTACCGAGAGAATGGCGGCTTTTGAGGATGGTAAAATAAGGTTTTCCGGTAAGGAACTTTTACAACTCTCCTGGGAGAAAACGGAAAGGTTGAGGGCGAGGTTCAAATGAGCTTCGGTTCCTGGTTGAGTTTTACCGGGGGACGGCTTGAGTTGTGTTTTGCGGTTCTGTTCGGTTTAATCGGTTTTCTGGTATTCCTGTATTCGTTGGCAAGGATACGGGGCAGTGGCGGGCAAATAGCCGAGTATTACATATTTTTATTTATACTTGTAGGGGCTGCTCTGGTGGTGGTTTTTGCCAATGACCTTCTGGTAATTTTCATGTTCTGGGAACTGGCAACCGTGGCGCTCTGGCGATTGGTGAGCTATTTCCGGGACAAAGACACTTTACTGGCGGGGTCCTGGGCGTTTTATGTTAATTTCATTGCGGCCGCCTTGATGTTGATAGGTTTGGTTTTAATCCAGTTTGATTATGGAACCTGGAATCTGGCAAGACTTTCCGGGAAGACAATTAACCTGCTACCGGCGCTTTTGTTATTAACGGGGATTCTGGCGAAATCGGCAACACTGCCGTTTTATATCTGGTTGCCCAAAGCATATCGTCAGGCACCGGCGTCGATTTGTGCCCTCCTTTCCGGGGTGGGAGAGAATCTCGGGGTAGTGTTATTCTTTAAAGTTTTTATTGTGGCAATGCTCCCACCGCCGTTGTTTTTAATTCTTACTGCCACGGTGGCGGTTATCTCCAGTTTTGTAACCGGGGGGGTGGCGTTAAATGCCAAAACCGTGAGGGAGACGCTGGCTTATTCTACAGTTAGTCAGATGGGGTTTATTTTGCTCGCTTTTGCTGCTGGCGGGTACTACGGTTTAGCTGGTGGGGTTTTGTATGTGATCGCCCACGCAATTGCCAAGGCGGGGTTGTTTTTCGCTACCGGTTCGATAGAAGAGGTGACCGGTACCGGTGATTTAGATAAAATGGGAGGGCTGGCAGGACGTTTACCGGTTCTGGCTGGAGCCACTGCGGTGCTGGCGTTATCAATAATGGGATTGCCGCCCACGCTGGGCTTTTTTGCCAAGTTGGGCGTTGTTGTCGCGGCGGTCCAGAAAGATTTGCTTTTAGGTATTGGTGCGATTGTTACCGCATTGTTCACGGTGCTTTATCTCAGTCGGCTTTATGCGCGGATATTCCTGGGTCAGGGGCAGGGGCAGTACCAAAATCCAGGTTCTAAAATAGCGGCTGCCCTGGTGGTTGTGATGGCGGTGATTACGGTGGGGACGGGTATTTTATGGTTTGCAATAGTGCGCTTTCTTGAGACCGGTGGGGTTATAATTTCCCGGGGGTGGTGATGTTCGCCCATCCATTTATATTGATAATTATTCTTCCGGCGGCTGCTGGATTGTTGGGGTATCTAATTGGCCGGCTGCGCAACGAGTTCAGTTTTATCGGGACGCTGGCGTCACTTTATTATACCATCAGGCTTTTCCTGGTTTCCCGGGGCAATGAGCCGACCTTGTTGGAGGTGACCAATATTGCCGGTATTCCGATAGGCTTCCGTCTTGACCAGTTGTCGGGATTTATTCTCTTGTTTGTCAGTATCTTTACCCTGCTGATTGTATTCTACTCTTTCCGTTACATGCGGAATCGTGAGGGAACAAGAGGTTATTATTTATACTGTTTATTGATTCTTGCCTTTGCTAACGGGGTGGTTCTGGCATCCAACATAGTAACCCTTTTCTTCTTCTGGGGTGCTCTTCTTCTGGTCCTTTATGGTATTATGCTCATTGGCAAAGGCGAGACATATAAAACTGCCCGTAAGGCGCTGGTGATTGTCGGGCTTTCTGACTTTGCGATGCTTTTGGGAATCGCAATTTTAGTTATCCGAACGTTTATTCCCGGGGGATGGATTGACCTGGCGCCGCGGGTTTCAATGCCTTTGTACGACCCCGGGATGATAGCAGCCTTTGCTTTAATTACCGCTGGTGCACTTGCCAAAGCCGGAGCGATGCCCCTGCATTCCTGGATTCCTGCTGCGGCGGAGACGGCGCCCGCAACGGTGATGGCATTAATACCGGCCTCATTAGACAAGTTACTGGGTATCTACCTGTTAATTCGCCTTTCGGTTTATATGTTTGATATCTCCAGCAATATGGTTCTGCGCAATGTCCTGATGGGAATCGGTGCGGCAACAATTCTCTTTGCGGTAATGATGGCAATGGTGCAGAAACGGATGATGAAGTTGCTTTCATTCCATGCCGTATCACAGGTTGGTTATATGGTTCTTGGTATCGGAACCGGTGTCCCGGTTGGTATTGCCGGCGGACTTTTCCATATGATAAACAATGCGGTTTATAAAACCGGGTTGTTTCTTGCCGGCGGTGCGGTTGAGCACTGGGCAAAGACCGATGAGTTGGAGAAATTGGGTGGCGTGGCAAAGCAGATGCCACTGACTTTTGTTTCCTTCTTTGTCTGTGCCATGGCAATTAGCGGTGTCCCCCCTCTTAATGGATTTTTCTCCAAGTGGATGGTTTATCAGGGGGTGTTAAGTATCGGTGTGGAAGGCAACCGGCTGTTCCCCGTTTTCTTGATTGCGGCGATGTTTGGCAGTGTTCTCACCCTTGCCTCATTTCTGAAGATGCTTTATGCTCTGTTTTTCGGTCAGCGTCCCGCGAACCTTGAACGGGTGCGGGAGGTCAGTATGACAATGTGGTTGCCGCCGTTTCTGCTTGCGATCACCAGTTTGGTGTTCGGGGTGTTTGCCTATCAGATACTACTGCCAGGGTTGATTGTTCCGGCGTTGAAGTTTTTTGAGTTGAATTTGTCCGGGGTTTGGAGCCCGATTCCAGCGACACTTCTCTTGATCGCCGCCCTGGGCTTGGGGGCAATTATCTATCTTGTTGGAACCGCTGCCAAACCGCTTGTTGGCAGCACATTTGTCGGCGGCGAGCAAATCGGTTATGAAGAAGAAAGCCGGGTGCCCGGGACAGCGTTTTATTCTTCGGTTAAGCGCTTGCCCATTGTTGGTGAACTCTTAGTATTTGGGGAACGAGGTGCTTTTGATGTTTATAACTGGTTAATCGGGATTTTCAAGGTAATTGGTGCCGGTCTGCGCGAGGGCGTTGATCGAGTGCTGGATTCCTTAGCCGACTTTGTTGGTAGATTAGTTTATTACTTTGGATTCGGGTTGTCAAGGATTCATACCGGTAATTTACCCCTGTATCTGTCTTGGGTGTTTCTGGGGGCGGTGATTTTTTATCTGTTGTTGTTTTTGAGGTGAACGAATGGTTGAGCTTTATATACTTTTAGCGGTGATGCTGGCGGCGGCGTTGGTGGCCAGTGAAACCAGGAACCTATTGGCAGCAGCGGTGGCATTAGGATTGGTCGGGTTCAGTGTGGCGATAATGTTTATTCTGGTTCAGGCACCGGATCTGGCGATTGTTCAGATTGTTGTTGAAACTTTAACGGTGGTATTTTTTACGGCGGTAATTTTGCGCACGACGCAAATTGACACCACGGCGGCGGGGTTACGGATGGAGACGGCAATGTTTGTTGCTGCCTTTCTGGCATTTGGCGGATTGTTTCTCTCTTTGATTGTCGGTATTTTGCGAGAGTTGCCCCGTTTTGGTGAGCCGGCGATGCGTCTGGCAACCGAATATATTCAGTTTGGTTTGGAACGAACCGGGGCGGCGAACATTGTGGCGGCGATAATCCTTGATTTCCGCGGTTATGACACCCTGGGTGAGGCAACGGTGCTTTTTACCGCGGTGGTAGGGGTTTTGACAGTGATGCGAATGGTTGGCAAAAAGAAACCAGGAGAGCGATAGTATGCGGGGGATGTCGTTGATTGTTCAGGTAATTGCCGGTCTGATGGCGGGAATGCTTTTGCTCTACGGCGGTTATATAATTGTTCACGGTCATTTGACGCCCGGTGGCGGGTTTGCTGGTGGCGTGCTGGCGGCGGCGGCATTGATTTTGGTTTCTCTGGCTTTTGGTTCCGTAGAGCAGATAGAAAGGCGGCGTTATATTATGTCGTCAGTTTTTGAGGGATTTGGTGGGCTGCTCTTTTTGGGTTTGGCGTTCGCGGGGTACTTTTTTGCTGACGCGTTCTTTCGCAACAACGGCGTTTTCTTTCTGGGTAAACCTTTGGAATTAATTTCTGGCGGGTTGATTCCCCTCTCCAATATTGCCATTGGGATTAAAGTGGGCGCCGGGTTATTTGCTATTTTTCTCGCGCTTGGGGCTTCAAGGTTTGTGATGAAGGAGTAGTGATGATTGTATACATCGCCTGTGTCCTTTTATTCCTTATCGGACTCTATGTGGTTATATCAAAGCGTAATTTGATAAAGATCACCATCGGTTTCTGTCTGATTGAATATGCGGTCAATCTATTCTTCGCACTGGTCGGTTTTAAACACCGGGCTTTACCACCGATTATTACTCAAAAGGCTGAGGTGGCGATGGGAGTAAACAGGAATTTTGTTGACCCGGTCCCCCAGGCTTTGGTTTTAACTGCGATTGTGATCGGACTTTCTACTACCGCACTGATGCTTTCCCTTGCGCTCCGGCTCTATGAAAAATACAAGACCTTTGATATTTCGGAGATCAGAAAGTTGAAGGGATAATTAAATGGAAGGCAGATTGTTACCGCTTTTTATCGCTGTGCCGCTGGCAGGGGCGTTTTTAGTGCCGCTGCTTTCCAAGCTGTGGTCACGTTTTTCCGATATTATCGCGAGTATCGCTAGTGCGGGATTACTCGTCATTTCAATTTACGGCTGGCTTTTTTCCCGGGCAATGGGTTTGCCATTGCAGCATTGGGTTGGCGGCTGGCGGATTATCGGTATTGCGATGTGGTTTGATGCTCTGACCGCGCTTGTTGTTCTGATTATTAACGTCGTCGGGTTCTGTGCTACTCTTTATTCTATTCGCTACCTTGATCGTTATACGACAGGGCGATGGAAATTCTATACATTGCTTTTACTTTTGCTGGCCGGTTTGAACGGTTTGGCGATTTCCGGTGACCTGTTCAATATCTTCGTCTTTATTGAGATTTCAGCGATTGCCAGTTATGCCCTGGTGGCGTTCGGCACAGAAGAGGAAGAGGTGGAGGCGGCGTTTAAGTATATGGTTTTGGGTGAGGTGGGGGGTGCTGTTCTTTTGTTTGCTATCGCCCTGCTTTATGCCCGGACTTCTACTTTAAATCTTGGTACGTTAGGCCAGGCACTTGCGGCAATGGGGAGGACGCCTTTTTATTGGTTTGTAATCGCCACACTTTTGATTGGGTTCGCAATTAAAATGGGGATGGAGCCATTTCACGCCTGGCTGGCGGATGCCCATTTCTCTGCGCCGGCGCCGATTTCGGCTATGCTTTCCGGTGTTTTCATTAAAGTGACCGGTGTTTATGCAATGTGCCGGCTAATGTTCAATGTCTTTGGCGTATCGCGGGCGGAGACGCCGGCTTTCTTTAATCTCTTGATCGCTTTCGGTGCCGTATCAATGGTTTTGGGCGGACTGCTGGCTTACTCTCAGAGTGATTATAAGCGGCTTTTAGCCTATTCCAGCATCAGCCAGATCGGTTATATTCTGATAGCACTAGGGATCGGTAATTACTGGGGTTTTGCCGGTGCCCTTTTTCATGTCCTTGCCCACGCCCTGGGTAAGGGGACGCTGTTTTTCGCCAGTGGTTCGGTGGAAATGCAGGCGGGGACCCGGGAACTGGAAAAACTCAGGGGGTTGGAGCGGACAATGCCTTTTACTTCCTGGGCGCATATTCTGGGGGCGTTTTCTATGGCTGGGGTGCCGCCGTTTGCCGGGTTTTTCTCTAAATTATTTATTATCATCGGTGCAATTGCCGCCCGGATGTACTGGCTGGCATTTTTGGCAGCGCTGTTTTCGGTGGTAACGCTGAGTTATCTGGTGAAGGTGGTTAACACGGCATTTTTTGCCCGCAAAGACGAGGAGTTAACACCCGCGAAGGAATCGCCGGCGACAATGGTTTTTGCGATGGCGATTCTGGTGATTTTATTGTTGGTTGTTGGTATCGGGTTCCGCGAAGTTCTGGAGCAACTGGTGGGTCCAGCGGTAAAGGTGCTTTTGAACGGCCTGGATTACACCCGGTTAATGTTAGGGGGGTAAGATGGCACGCCGCACTGCTTACTTTGTTGCCGCATTGCTGGTGTGGTTATTGTTGAGCTGGACGGTTCATTATCAGGAAATTTTGGTTGGTGTGGTGGTGGCGGTTATCGCAACCGGTATGTTCGGTGGTTATTTACCACTGGAGCCAGTGAAACTATTGAATCCAGTCCGCTGGTTCTGGTTACTAGTTTATATTCCGGTTTTTACCTGGGAATGTTTGAAAGCGAATATTGATGTTGCGCTTAGAGTACTTTCGCCGGGATTGAATCTTAAGCCGGGCATTGTGAAGATAAAAACAAGTCTGAAGACCGATATTGCCAAGGTTTTTCTGGCGAATTCGATTACCATGACGCCGGGGACGATGACCGTCGAAATAAAGGACGATACGCTTTACATTCACTGGATTGAAGTAAAAACGGAGGACCCGGAGGAGATGGGGAAAATGATTAAAGGTCCGTTTGAGTTTTTCTTGAAGAGAATATTTGATTAGGAGAAGATAAATGGTGCCGATTATTGTTTTGGTGCCGGCGGCGTTCTTTTGTCTCTACCGGGCGCTTCAGGGTCCGTCCATTGCCGATCGGGCGATCGCAGTTGATATGATGGGAGTTGTATTTTCGGCAATTACCGCTTTGGTGGCGCTGCGCTATCGGCTGAGTTATCTACTGGACATATCCATTGCTTTGGCGGTTATTTCGTTCATTGGCGCATTGGCACTGGCGAAGTATTTAGAGGGGAGGAGTCTGGATGATTAGTGCCTTAGCCCTGATATTTCTCTGGCTCGGGGTGGTTTTTGTTCTCCTCGGTGCCTTAGGCCTCACCCGCTTTCCGGACATCTACAATCGGCTGCAGGCGGCGACAAAATGTGTTACGCTCGGCGCCTGTGGAATTATGCTAGGAGTTTTTCTTAAAACCGGTTTCACCGCTCTGGGGGTGAAGGCGTTAATCTGTGCGGTGTTTATCTTGTTGACGGTTCCGGTTTCAAGTCATGCCCTGGCGCGGGGTTCCTTGATTGCCGGGGTAAAACTCTGGAAGGGAACGGTTAAGGATGAATTTACCCGGGACCGGGGCGGTAAATCGATAATTGAGGAAGAAAAATGAGGATTCCATTACCAAAGCTGCGTGAACTAGGAGAAGCGATTCGGGCGGTGGTGAAGGGTCCGTTTACGACTAAATTTCCCAAGGCGGTTGATTCAGTTCATCCCAACTTTCGTGGTATTCTGAAGTTTCGCGAGGAAAACTGTATCTGTTGCGGTGCCTGTGTTCAGGTTTGCCCCACCAATGCACGGGAGTTAATAATGGACCGAAAAAAGATGGTGATGCGCAACATTCACTATGCGGAGCGCTGCATCTACTGTGCTCAGTGTGTCAAGGCATGTCCCAACCAAGCGATTTATCACACCCCGGAATTTGATCTTTCTCGTACCGAACGTGGTGGCTGGGAGACTTCAGTAGAAAAAGAACTTGTTTACTGCGAAGCCTGCGGTGAACCATTTGCTACCAAAGCCCAGTTGTTATGGATCGCCCAGAAAGTCGGGGACCTGGTCAATGCCAATCCGACCCTTTTGCTCACCTATTATCAACACCTTGGTGTTGCCGTGCCACAATCGGCACCGGAGACCACTTTACCTTACCGCTCGGGGACGATGCGGGTGCTCTGTCCGGAGTGCCGGCGTCGGGTTTACCTGAACGAGCAGTGGGGCTATTGACTTTATAGCCAAGCCGCGATAGCTTTACTCAGTAATAAGGATGATTAAATTTGAGGAAGTAACGGTTGCCTTTGCCCGCCGTGTGGCATTAGAAAACGTTTCCTTTGTTCTTAACCGGGGCGAATTTTTGGGCGTCATCGGTCCCAATGGCTCAGGTAAGACAACGTTATTGAAGGCGATCATGGGCTTGGTAAGACCGGTTCAGGGCCGGGTAACGGTATCGGTCGTAAGTGGCAAAAATCTCGGTCGGGTGCGGAATAAAATCGGTTATCTTCCCCAGCGCAAGCCCATTGACCCTGATTTTCCCGCCACCGCATTTGATGTGGTATTAATGGGAGTTTATGCTGGGTTAAGTTTTTGGCAATGGCCTGGAAAAAGAGAAAAGGAGCGAGTGTTTCGGGCCTTAGAAGCGGTGGGGTTATCCGATTTTGCGTTTCATACCGCCGGTCATTTATCCGGGGGGCAGCAGCAGCGCCTGCTTTTAGCGCGGGCACTGGTTGTGGAGCCACAGCTTTTGCTTCTGGATGAACCGACCAGCGGGGTGGATGTACCAAGTCGTCGACAGTTGATTCAACTAGTGGCAAAGCTGCACAAAGAATTGGGGTTGACCACGGTTTACGTAACCCACGAGTTGAACGAGGTTGTTCCTTTAGCCGACCGGATAATGTTTCTTTCCCGGACCCTGCGGGCGTTTGGCACCGTTGAAGAGGTTATGATTCCCGAGGTTCTGACAGATTTTTACGGTACCCGGGTAGAAATGCTGGAAAAGAATGGGCGCTGTTTTGTTATGGTGGACGACCGGCATGAGTGAACTTTTTTCTTTATATTTTATCCGCAACGCCATTTTCGGGTCAATTCTGGTGGCGACCGTATGTTCGGTTATCGGTGTCTTTGTGGTCCTGCGCGGGCTGGCTTTTGCCGGTGCTGGTATCGCCCATGCCGCCTTTGGTGGTGTAGCGCTGGGGTTTCTCCTTGGCGTTGAACCGCTTGTTACCGTTATCCTTTTCTGTTGTGTGACCGCAGGGTTGATTCAGTTTACCAGGGCGAGGACCGGATTGCGACAGGATACAGCGATTGGAATATTCTTTTCTTTTACAATGGCGTTAGGAGTGGTGTTTGTCGGGTTGATGCGGCGGTACGATGCCCGAATTTACGGTTATCTTTTCGGCAATATTCTCGGGGTGACTGGTCCAAATATTATTTTGATGGCGGTATTGGCAGCGGCTGTGTTTTCTGTCGTGGTGCTGTTTTACAAAGAGTTTAAACTTCTTACATTTGACGAGGAACTGGCACAGGCGAGCGGGGTGGCGACCGGCATTTTGAGCGGGATGCAATTGATACTTATCGCCTTGACGGTTGTAATTGCCGTTAAGGCGGTCGGGGTCATTCTGGTTGAGGCGCTGCTGGTGATTCCGGCGGCGACCGCCTATCAACTGACGAGCCGTTATGAAATGATGTTTTTCATCTCCTGGCTGGTAGCAATCGCTGCCTGTCTTATCGGGCTGGCGTTATCCTATTTTCTTTTCCTTCCTTCTGGTGCTACAATTGTGATTGTTGCGGCGGTTATTTTTGCTGTGGCGGCGCTTTGTTCACCAAAAAGAAGAAAGTGTAAAGTATGTGGCAGAGAGGGGTGATGGCAATGGGATTTAAGCGGGGGATAATTTTTGTTTTAGCCGGGGTTTTCTCCTTTGCTGTTTTTTGTCAAAGCAGGAATGCCGAGGGGTTGGTTGTGGTAACGACGATACCTGACATCGCCGACTGGGTAAAAGCGGTTGGGGGAGAAAGGGTTCTGGTAAAAAGTATATTGAGCGGTGGCGAGGAGCCCCACAGTTATGAGCCCAATCCGGGTGATGTGGAGTTGCTGAACCGGGCAAAGGTTGTCTTGCGGGTCGGTTTGGGATTAGATGACTGGCTGGACGGGCTACTTGCCAATAGCGGAAATCCCGGGTTAAAAATTCTAAAGATTTCTGAAGGGGTCACAGTTATCGGTGATGATAATGGCGAACACCATGGCAAGGAAGGGAAACACATTCATGGCGAGGGAAATCCGCACATCTGGTTGGACCCGGAGGTGGCGAGGATATGGGTGGAACGGTTAAGTTGGATATTCAGCGGTCTCCAACCGGCGGATAGCCAGTTTTTCCAGCACCGGGCAACAGAATATATCCGCGAGCTGGACAGTACCGTATCGTCACTTCGCAAAAAGGTAGACGCCGTGTCCAACCGGGAGTTTGTTGCTATGCATAATAGCTGGGTTTATTTCTGTCGGGCATTTGGGTTTAAAATGCGAGCGGCGGTTGAGCCGTTGCCGGGGCAGGAACCATCGGTACGGTTCCTCGCTTCTCTTGCAAAAACAATGAGGGCGGAGTCGGTGCGAGTTATCGTGGTTGAACCCCATCATAACCGGGATGTCGCAATGTCGCTTGCCCGGGATGCGGGAGCCGAGGTGATTGTTCTCGGTTCAATTACCGGTTCTATACCGGGGGCGGAGACATATTTAAAACTCATTACCTACAACGTAAACATCCTTGTTGAGGCGTTGAGTAGAAATCGTTGATGAGTTAACCTAAAGGCAATGGAAGCGACCCCGGGGGTCACCCCCGGGGTGGTGCCCATTATTGGAGGTGAAATCAAAGAAAAATTTATAATATTATATTTTACAATGTCTTGTAGGTTATGTTGTGCATATTTTCATCAGATTGATTGACAATCAGTGGGTATTTTTGTTGTCTGGTTTGTGATGAAGAGAGAGGGGGTATACCTTTAGCCGTTGACCGCGCACTATGTATTCACGAATTGGTTTCATTTCTTGCCAAATCGCAGGGTTGATTTGTTCCTTTAAAATTTGGTCCACCTGATTTTCGCCAAGAATCAGGTGGGTCACGCCAAAGCGGGTAAGGGGGTTGTTGATGTTTGCCCAGTCGGTGATGGCAACTGCCCGTTTGCGGGATTCAATCATCAGTGGTGGTGCCCAGGAGCCAGCGACGACCGCATCCGGTGGAAGAAGGTGGTCCAGGTCCCGTGCATAGGATAACATATTGTAGGTACGATTAGAAAACCAGTTGAAGAACTGTCCGAAGTCAAGGCGGAAGGAAAGGAGCAGGAGGATTGAGGCAACCGCAATGCGTAAAGTGGGTGATTTTATGCTTTTACCCTGATGGCGGGTTTTTGTTAAAACGAAGCCGATAACGGAGACGGTTAAACTTATGCCAAGGGCACCAATTAATATGCCGGTTTCTGTTCCCGGGGAAGGCTGGGTGCGGAATTGTGATGCGTAGAGGATTAATTGAAGGGGAAGGGGCCAGAGGTAAATGGCATAGAGAACAGCCCGGACGACGGTGGCCGGGTGGATGCGGTTTCCCGGTATAGTATTTCTGCCTTTCTGGGGCAGGGGGTGATTTGTTTTCTCTGGTGAAAGTAGGCGGGCGATGCTCATACCGGCGCTGGCGAGGAGGACGGGGAGGATGATTATTTCATAACGGGGTGGTCGGTAGTTCATATAACCGAGCATCAACATTCCGAAAACAAGCCAGAGAAGAAGATAGCGAGAGACCGCTTTTTTGCCGGATGTTTGGAGGGGCAGGGTGATAAAACCGATGAGTGTCGGCCATATCATTCGGGGGAGCAGTTGCGAACGGAGGCCAATGGTGAAGGTGTTGAATAGATAGGCACCGAATTTAGTGGGATGGCCGGCCGGTGATTCGCTGGAATGGCGGAGTACATAGCGGAGATATTGCTGACGATAGGGCAGGAAAACCACAATAAACCAGATGAGTACAGCGATGCCCGCTCCGGCGAGAAACCAGCTGATGCCGACGAGTAGCCGGCGGCGTTTTTCGGGTTGAGAATGGCCGGTAATAAACTGGTGGATAAAAAGAACCACAAGGGCCGGAAGGATGAAGATGGCGGAGATTTTTACAAGGAGAAATGTGGCGAAGGCAAAAAGACCAACCAGGAACATAAAACCCGGTTTCTTCAATCCTTTAACCCAGAACAGTCCGGTAGAGAGTAAAAACAGTATCTGGACCGTTTCCACCAGGCCCAGGCGGCTGTACATCACCAGTGGGTAGCAGGTGGCAAGCAGTAAACCCGAGAGAATGGCAGCGGTTTTACTGGCTTGTTCTTTAATTAAAAGCACCATAATCAGGACACTGAGGACGCCGGCAAGCAGTGAGATTAGTTTTACTTGGACAAAACCAATGCCCAGGAGTTTAAATACCAGCGCTACCAGGATGTTTACCAGCGGATAGATACAAAAGGGGAGAAAGTCATCCTGCTGCCAGGAACCGTAAAGAACGAGGTTACGTGCCGAATAGGTGTTAAGTGCTTCGTCGGTATAGGGGGCGAAGCTCCAGGAGAGGTCGGGGGGCGGGTCGGCGCGGAGGTCAGCACCCCGGAGGACCAGAGCGATGACAAGGAGTAGCGCGAGGAGTAGGTAGAAGTGGCGGGCGATAAAATGTTCAACGCTGGCAGTCGGAGTGGATAGTTTTTTATCGGGTTGATTTAGGCGGCGGGTGGTAGAAGAAATTTTTGCTGGGGATGTTTTTGCGGGCATTAATTATTTTTTCCAGCGGCTGAGTTCTTCCTGAGCATCGGTCAGGAGTTTTGTCAGGTATTCCCGGCGCCGGGCGAGTTCCTGCTGGTATTTGACCCGGTTGGTGATATCAAGGCCAATATCCACAACGCCGATAACCGTTCCGGCGACATCACGCCAGGGTTGTTTGGTGAGCGCCAGCCAGACCGTTCCTTCATTGCGTGGATCACCTAATGCGAACTCCACAGTGGTTGTTCTACCTTCGTTCAGGACCTGGCGGTCATAGGAGCCGATAAGGGCGGTGACCGTCGCGGGAAAAAGTTCGGCGTCGGTTTTGCCGATAATATCCTGGTTGCCGCCCAGAATTTTCTGGGCGGTCGCATTGGCACTGACATAACGAAGGTCCCTGTCTTTAAAGGCAATCAATACCAACGGGTTGTCCATAATTGGGCGTAGGCGGGAATCGGCGTCCTGCCATGCTTCTTCGATTTTCTTCCGGTTGGTTATGTTTCTGACCAGAGCAATGAGACCGTCGCTAACCGGATAGGTGCTTAAGGCAAACCAGCCGGCAAGGCGTTCTCTGCCATCAGAATAAAAGAATTCCTGATAGCCGGGTTGACGATCAACGAGGGCGTGACGGATCGTTAATGCCATCCCGGTTTTTTCCAGTTCCGGGTAAACTTCGGAGATTCGTTTTCCAATCGCTTCGTCGCTCCGAACGCGGGTTTCTCTTTCTGCGCCTTTACTCCATGCGGTAATAATCCATTCCCGGTTTAGGGCAAATACCCCGTCATTGGGGCTGTTCAGCAATGTGGCTAGGTCGCGTTCCTGGCGGGCGATGACCGCGGCGAGTCTTTTCTGTTCGGTGACGTCAATGAGTAGGATTTCAAACGTCCGGCGGCTGGCGAATGTGCATGCCTTTCCCCTGATTTCCAGCCAGACGATTACATTATCGGGTTTTTTGATTACCCGAAACTGATATCCGGGCGGATAAATGCCGGTCTTTCGTGCTTCCTCTTCAATTTTTCGGAATCCAGGTAAGTCTTCAGGATGGATGTTGGCAAATAGGAGCGAATTGTCGGTCATTACCGTTTCCCGGGACATACCGAGCAGTTCATTAACCGACGGGCTGATGGCAATTATGCGTCCGTCTTCAGATAACCGGATGATGCAGGCGCCTGTCACCGATTCCAGGAGTGTCCGATAACGTTCTTCACTTTCCCGGAGCGCCTCCTGGATTTTCCGACGGGCAAACTCAATTTCGCGGGCGTCAGGAGGCAATGTGGCCAGGTAATTTTCCGGAACAGTATTTTTTAACTCCTTCAGTGTTTCTTCGTTTTTTTTCAGTTCGGTTAGGTCTTCATAGACAACCGCAATCTGTTTGACCGTTCCTTCGGCATCAAAAAGAGGCAGGGCGGTGGTGCGGAGGCAGACCTTTTTTCCCGGAAGCGGGATCAGGCCGATTGCAGCCGGGTCATACCAGAAAGGGGGAGTTTCTACCCGGGCGCCGGCAAGAATGCGCCGGATCTGAGGCTCAAGCAGTCCGGTTCGTTTCAGACCCTTTTCTTCCCAGAGGTTGATTCCTGGCGGTGGTACTTTTTCAAGGAGACGTTCCGCCGCCTTGTTGCTTTTGGTCAAATTCCCCTGGAGGTCGAAGATTTCTATTGCCGTAGGACAGAAATCCACCAAGCTATCAAAGATGGCCCGGGCGCGCGCCTCAGCACGTTTTCTTTCCGTCTCTTCAAAAGCGGCCTGTTCTTCTAAAATTCGTTTCGGGTCCGCACCTTTGGGAAAGATCATATTTCAGTTTTTCTTTATAGCCGGCGGCCCGGCTCGAACGGGCGACCTGCGGTTTACGAAACCGCTGCTCTGCCTGCTGAGCTACGCCGGCATTTAAAATGAATTTTAACCGGCACTGGCAGGGGGTCAAGTAGAATGTAATGCCTTTAAGTTCCGGCTGGTTATTTTATGCCGTAAACTGGCCTGCCTGCGCCTGTCCGCAATGCAGGCGGGCAGGCAGGCGGTGGCTGTTGACAACCGCAGTCCTGACAATTATTATTTTTAAGTTAGCTTTCGGGGCTGTAGCTCAGTTGGGAGAGCACCTGCTTTGCAAGCAGGGGGTCGCCCGTTCGAATCGGGTCAGCTCCACTTTCTCTGTTGCGACAAAAGTCTGGTTTAGCCTTTATAGCAGAATTCGTGCGTCTATTGCCATCGCACCATTTTTTTCTTCAAATACCAGCAAAGGATTGATGTCAATTTCCTGAATTGCTGGGAAATCGGTCACCAGTTGGGAGAGTCGCTGGATTGCTTCAATTAGTTTCTTTTTGTCCCGTGCCGGTTTACCTCGGAATGGTTCCAGGAGCCGACTTGCCTTGATGCTGGTAACCATTGATTCGGCTGAGAGGTCGTTTACCGGGGCGACTCGGAAGGCAACGTCTTTTAAGACTTCTACCAGGATACCGCCGAGGCCAAACATCAGCAATGGCCCGAACTGGGGGTCACGTTTCATTCCCAGGATGGTCTCCAGCCCGCCCGCCGGCGCCATCTTCTGAATCATCACTCCCCAGATTTCTGCATCCGGTTTCTTTTCGGCGACCTTTTTCATCATTTCTTCAAATGCGCTCTGGAGTTCTTTTTCGTCTTTGATGTTAACGCAGACGCCGCCGAAGTCGGTTTTGTGGATAATATCGGGTGAGACAATCTTCAGCACCACTGGATAAGTGATTGTCTGTGCTGCCAGGAGCGCCTCTTTGATGTCTTTTGCCATTGCGAAGTCGGCAACAGGTAGACCGTAGGCTTTCAATATTTCATAGGATTCGGGTTCAGAAAGAAACGGACGCGGGCGGGTTTTTGCCCGATTGATTAGCTCTTTTACTTTTGTCGGGTTGGTATCAGAAAAGTGCCGGATTTCCCCTGCCGGTCGTTTGCTAAGCCGGGAAAATTCAGCCATTGCCGCCAACGACTGGGCGGCGTTTTCCGGGAAGAGGAAGTGAGGGATACGGGCACGGAAAAGTGTCCGGCGGATGTCGGTATTGTCGCCCATCGTCTGGATACAGGCAAGGATGGTTTTGTCTGTTTTCTGGGCTTCTTCAACTATGACATTGGCGACGTCAATTGCTTCGGAGACAATTGAGCGCGTCCAGATCGGGATTAGGGCGTCCACATTTTTGTCCTGCAGTAGTACCCGGAGGGCAGCGCGATAGCGCTCGGCGTCGCCATCACCGATTATGTCCACCGGGTTGTGGATTGCCGCGGCAGGAGGTAGAACCTTTTTCAATTCGTTGTGGGTGTTTTCGGATAGCCGGGCAATTTCCAATCCGTAACGGACACAGGCGTCGGTTGCCATAATGCCGATACCGCCGGCATTGGTAATGATGGCTACCCGCGGTCCTTTGGGAACGGGTTGGTATGCCAGTGAAGCGGCTTTAGCGATGAGTTCATGAACGGTTTCTACACGGAGGATGCGCGATTGGGCAAAGAAGGCGTTGTAAGCCTCGTCCGAGCCGGCAAGTGCGCCGGTGTGTGAGGAGGCAGCCCGGGCACCTTCTGAGGTCCTGCCCGCCTTGATAGCAAGGATTGGTTTGGGTCGTTTGGGATCGGAGGTTATCTCCCGTGCAATACGCATAAATTCTTGAGGGTTAACCAGGTCTTCTAAGTAGAGGGCAATAACATCGGTTTCATCGTCGTCTTTGAGATAATTCAAAAGGTCACATTCGTTGATGTCCGCCTTATTACCAATGGAGATGAACTTTGATAGACCCACCTCTTCGGCTTCGGAGTACTCCAGGGCGTTAGCACCAACCGCACCGGACTGGGACACCAGGGCGATGTTTCCCGGTCGGGGCATGAGTTTTCCGAAGGTGGTATTGAGCCTCACCTGGGGGCTGGTGTTGATCATTCCGAAACAGTTGGGACCGACAAGCCGGATGCCCCAGGTCCGGGCGCGTTCCTTTACCGCTTTTTCCATAGCGGCGCCAGTGGGGCCAAGTTCTTTAAACCCGGCGGAGATAACGATGGCGGATTTCACCTTGCGTTGACCACATTCCGCAATCACCGCGGGAACCGCGATGGCAGGAACGATTATTACCGCCAGGTCAATTTCCTCTTCAATATCCAGAATTGATGGGTAAGTTTTTACTCCCAGGATACTTCTTGCTTTTGGGTTTACCGGATAGACTACGCCGGTATAGCCATTGAGCAGAATGTTGGCAAATATAGCCCGGCCAACTGAGCCCTCCCGGTTGGAGGCACCGATTACCGCCACCGCACGGGGTTTAAAGAGAAAGTCAAGTGGATGGTTCATTTTTCAAACCTCAAGGTTAATGTATAAACGCCGTCTTCCCATTTCGTTTCCAGGGGGAAACTGGTTTTGGTTACCAGCCGATAGGCTCGGGTGTTAGAATCAAGAACATAACCGACAAAGCCCTTTATGCCTTTGATGCGGGCGATCCGAATGAGGTGATTAAAGAGGGCGGTACCGATACCTTTGTTCTGGAATTCGTCCTGGACCTCAATTGCAAATTCTGCCAAGCCGGTTGCCGGGTCAACATAGTAGCGGCTGGAGCCAATAATGTGTTCCTCACCGTTGCGACGGACAATTGCCACCAGCGCCATTTCTTTTTCGTAGTCAATGTTTACAAACCTAGTCAGTTTTTCGTGCGGCATTGCCTGGATATAACTGAAGTAGCGGTAAAAAACGGTGTCCCGGGAGAAGGAGTAAAAGAGTTCGCGCATCGCCGGCTCATCGGTGGGCTTGATTGGTCGGATAAAGATTGTGGTGTTATCCGAGAGTTTTACTTTGGTTTCAAACTCTTCCGGATACCGGGCAGATACCAGTGCTTCCTCGGGCTGGTCCTGATAGACATAACAACGTTCTTTTGCCTTTCTTAACAGTTCGGCACGGAACTTGGGATGGGCGATGGAGATTAAAGCCAGGGCCCGCTCCCGGATAGACTTGCCATGGAGGTAGGCGACCCCCCATTCGGTTACGACGTAATGGACGTCGCCCCGCGAGGTTACCACCCCAGCCCCTTCGGAAAGAACCGGTACAATTCTTGAAAACTGGTCGTTGTCGCGAGTCGATTTCAGAACGATTATCGGTTTACCGTCTTTGGACCGCGCTGCCCCGCGAACAAAGTCAAGTTGTCCACCGATTCCGGAATAAAATTGGTAGCCAATTGAATCGGCACAAACCTGTCCGGTGAGGTCAATTTCCAGTGCCGAATTGATGGAGATCATCTTCTCATTCTGGGCGATGACAAAGGGGTCGTTTGTATAATCAACCGGGTGAAATTCAAACATCGGGTTATTGTGGATGTAGTTGTATAGTCGCTGCGAGCCCATGGCAAAAGAGGCGATGACCTTTCCCGGGTGGAGCGTTTTCTTGCGGTTGGTGATTACCCCGGCTTCAATTAACTCAATGATACCATCTGAAAATACTTCGGTATGGACACCCAGGTCTTTTTTATCTTTCAGGTAAAGGAGCAGGGCATTGGGGATACCACCGTAGCCAACCTGAATCGTTGCTCCATCGGGAATTAAATCGGCAACATTTTTTGCAATCCGGCGGGCAACCTCGCTTTCACCAGGGGTGATGAATTCGTAAATCGGTGCGTTATTTTCCACAATTGCTTCAATCTGGGAGATGTGGATGAAGCTGTCGCCGAGTGTCCGGGGCATCTGCGGATTGACTTCCGCAATGACGTGTTTTGCCACTTCGGCTGCCGGTTTTGTGATGTCCACCGATACGCCAAGACTGCAGAAGCCGTGTTCGTCGGGTGGTGTTATCTGAATCAGGGCAACGTCAATCGGCAGTCGTCCGGAGCGCAGGAGCCGGGGGATTTCGGAGAGGAATATCGGGGTATAGTCAGCTCTGCCCTTCTGTACCGCATCCCGGACATTGGCGCTGATAAAGAACGAGTTTGCCCGGTAGCGTCCGGAAAGTGCTTCTTCGGCATACGGGGCCACGCCCAGGGTGAGGATGTGGGTGATTTCAACATCCTCCACCGGGCGTTTGGCAAGTGCCTGGACCAGTTTTTGTGGGGTTCCACAGGCCGAGCCGATGAAAACCCGGTCGCCGGGCTGCAGCACCTCCAGTGCCTGTTCGGGTAATTTTATTTTGTTTTTATATTTTTCCTGCCATTTATTTTTATTAATCATTGAAAATCCTCCTGATTAATCGGTGTAAAATTATAACGGTCGTCAGTCCGAGTTATTTTACCGACGCCGATTTCCGAGTCGTGTTCCAGAAACGAGATCCAGTCTTCGGCGAGCGCCCGGTTTAAAAGTTTTTCTTTCTGATCCATTGAGTCCAGCGGGAATAGATCATAGCCCATAATGTAGGGAACGGGAATATGACCGCGGGTGGGAATCATATCGGACCAGAAAATGGCGGTTTTGCCGCGGCTGGTAATTTTTACCAGCTGGAGACCGCGGGTGTGGCCGCCGGTGTGAATGATTTCTATCCCGGGCAGAATTTCTTTAGAACCTTCCAGGAGTTCCAGTTGTCCGGATTCCGCTATGGGCAGGAAGTTTTCAGGAAGATAGGACGCCCGGGAGCGGCGATTGGGATTGAGCGCCTCTTCCCACTCGTTTTTCTGTACTATGTAACGGGCGCGGGGAAATGTCGGAAGCGGTTTGCCGTTAACGAGGCGGGTTGAACCCCCACAGTGGTCAAAGTGGAGATGGGTGAGGATGACCATTGTGATATCTTCAGGTTTAAACCCGAGCCGCTGCAGCGAGGCAAGGAGATGGTCAGTTTTTTCAATCCGGTACCGTTCGGCAAATTTACTGTCGTACTTATCGCCGACACCGGTATCAACAAGTATTCGGTCAGCAGAAGTAACGATGAGTAGAGGGCGAAGCGCCAGTTTTATCCGGTTGCGTTCATCGGGGGGGTTGGTTTTTTCCCATAAGGGTCTGGGTATGACGCCAAACATGGCGCCGCCGTCCAGTCCGAAAAACCCATCGGAGAGAAGGTACAAGCGAAAATCGCCGAATGGCATAGAATAATTATTTTAAAATATTCTGACTCATAGTCAAGGAAGCTGTCCCGGTATCAAGCCAGGATTTTTGCCGGTGCCCAGGTGTAGCCGGTGTCCCGGGTGTAAAGCAGGGTGCGTTCGTCGCCGCCGATTATGCCGATTATACCGTCGGCAAAGAATCGGATGCTGAACAGGTCTAACAGCGTCCCGGGGTTAATTTTTTCCCAGTGTTCGCCTCCGTCATTGGTATGGATTAGTGTTCCTCTGGCACCGACACAGAAACCGGCCATTGTGTCGTGGCGCATATCCAGAGAGTAAAGGGGTGGCAGGGGGTATTCTATGGGGAGGGGACGCCAGACCTCGCCGCCACTGGGAGTGAAGAATACTTTGCCCGCGGTTGTGGTGGTAAAACCGACTACATCGTCAGCGGGGAAATGAATCGCGGTGAAGTGGATTCCGGTTACCATTCCCTGGATATTTTCTTTCTGAGAGAACCACACTGTGCCGCTGGTAATGGTTTTGAGGATAGTGCCGTGAAGCCCGACCGCATAACCGGTCATCACGTCGGTCGGGAAGTGGATATCCATAATTTTTTCTGTTGTAGCGGTGGGTAGTTTTTGCCAGGTTTTACCGCCGTCCTCGGTTTTGATGACGGTGCCGCAGTCACCGGCGACAAACCCAATCTCCGGTTGACCGGGAAATTTTATCGAACGCAAATCCACATCAGTTCCGGCGGCCAGTTTTTGCCAGGTTTTACCGCCGTCCTCGGTTTTTAGAATTGTCCCCCGGTCGCCACAGGCATAGCCGACATCACTTTTTGCTGGAAAGTGGACGCTGTAAAGGTTTTCCGATACCGGAGTGTTGAGTTTCTGCCAGTTGGCTCCGCCATCGGTGGTAATCAGAAGTAATCCAGCGTCGCCTGCCGCATAGGCGACCAGGGTGTCTTCTATGGTAAATAGGGAGTTAATCCGGTTGGGCATCCAGTTGAATAATTACCGGAAATTTGGTGGTTGTCAAGGATTTATTCGCCGTTTTTTCTCTTATATGTAGTGAGCCACCAGTTTGCCTTATGATCGGTATTTGGGGCTTGTTGTTTTGTCCGGATGGGGGCAACGGGGAGTGGGGGAGGGGTGTTTTTCTTTATCTAGGTTAACCAGTCCTGAATGCCCTAGACAGCGCCGGGATAATGGTTCCGGGTATTGTGGTAATGCAGGGTGAGGATTTTATTGACTGACCGAGGATCATTGATTATACTTGGCATTCTACAGAAATAATAAGGTGTTAAGATTCAGTTTTACAACAGGAAAATAAAAGAGAGTAAGAAAGGAGTTGTGTTATGAGTTCAGCATTCTGGATTGCTCCGGCGAGCGCGGTTCTAGCACTTTTGTTTGCTCTCTATCTGGCGATAAGCAATCTGCGTAAAAGTGAAGGAACCGAGCCGATGAAAGAGGTGGCAAGGGCGGTAAAAGAGGGGGCTACCGCATATCTCAAGCAACAGTATAAAGGAGTAAGTCTATTTTTCTTGGTTGTGTTTGTACTCCTTTTTATTCTGGCACTGATGGGGTTGCAGTCATGGTTTGTGCCTTTTGCCTTTCTGACCGGCGGTTTCTTTTCCGGGCTCGCCGGTTTTATCGGTATGTCCATTGGTGTCCGTTGCAGTGCCCGGACTGCTTGGGCAAGCAAACAGAGTTTGAACTCCGGGCTGCGGGTAGCTTTTTCCTCGGGCATGGTGATGGGGCTGGTGGTGGTGGGACTGGGGTTAATAGATCTCTCTATTTGGTATGCGGTTCTCAATGCGGTTTATGCCCACGAATCCCTGGTGCGGAAACTGGAGCTGATTACTTCCACAATGCTGGCATTTGGCATCGGCGCCAGTTCCCAAGCGCTTTTTGCCCGCGTAGCTGGAGGAATTTTTACCAAGGCGGCTGATGTCGGCGCTGATTTGGTGGGTAAGATTGAAGCCGGCATTCCCGAGGACGACCCGCGTAATCCGGCGGTAATTGCCGATAATGTTGGTGATAATGTCGGTGATATAGCGGGTATGGGTGCGGACCTCTATGAGTCTTATGTAGATTCAATTATTGCTTCAATGGCGCTTTCGGTGGTCGCTTTTAAGGGGACCGGTTTTGAGATTGCCGGAGTAATTCTGCCCTTGGTTCTTGCCGGTGTTGGGATTGTCGTTTCAATTTTGGGCAGTTTTTTGGTGCGCGCGGGAGAAAAGGCGGAGCAGCGGGTGTTACTCAGGGCGCTACGGCGGGGTATTTATGGGGCGTCAATTCTCGCCGCGGTTTTAGGATTTCTGATAACAAAGTGGCTACTGCCACAGTACTGGTCGGTTTACTGGGCAATTGTTTCCGGTCTGCTTGCCGGTGTTCTGATCGGTTTCTTCACCGAGTTTTTCACTTCGGATTCTTATGCCCCAACGCGGGCGATTTCAGCTGAAGCAAAGACATCGGCAGCAACGGTGATAATTGAGGGGCTTTCGGTCGGAATGAGGTCGACGCTGCCGATTGTTCTGGTGGTGGTAGTTGCGATTATCACCAGTTATTACCTTGCCGGTGGCGGCACGGCAGCCCTGGGGCTTTACGGTATTGGCATCTCGGCGGTGGGCATGTTGTCTACACTCGGGATAACGCTTGCTACCGATGCCTATGGTCCGGTGGCGGATAATGCCGGTGGTAATGCCCAGATGACCGGTCAGGAACCGATTGTGCGGGAAAGGACCGATGCCCTTGATGCCTTGGGGAATACCACCGCCGCAACCGGTAAGGGGTTCGCGATTGGTTCGGCGGCTTTAACCGCTCTGGCACTAATTGCCGCCTACCGTGATGAAGTGCGTATCGTCAGCGAGCGGTTCTTGGGTTATGTCCGGCTACTGGATCTGTCGCTTTTAAATCCACGACTGATAGCAGGGTTGTTTGCCGGTGCGGTTATTCCACTCGGTGTTTCGTCAATGGTTTTAAAGGCGGTGGGCCGGACCGCTTCCAAAATTGCCGACGAGGTGCGGCGGCAGTTCCGGGAGATTGCCGGATTGATGGAGGGAAAGGCAAAACCGGATTACGCCCGGGCGGTAACTATCTGTACCAGGGCAGCGCAGAAAGAGATGGTGGCACCGGCAATGACCGCGATAATTGCGCCGGTGATAACCGGTCTTTTACTTGGTCCGGAGGGCGTTGCCGGATTTTTGATTGGCGGTTTGGCAAGCGGTTTCTGCCTCGCCGTTTTTATGGCGAATGCCGGTGGTGCCTGGGATAACGCCAAAAAGTTTATTGAGAAGGGGAATTACGGCGGCAAGGGTTCGGAAGCACACAAAGCGAGTGTGGTTGGTGATACGGTTGGTGATCCGTTGAAAGACGCGGCCGGCCCTTCGCTGAATATCCTTCTGAAGTTACAGTCAATGGTGTCAATTGTTGTCCTTGGTTTAGTGCTGAAGGTTTCTGCCTACCTTCCCTGGTTGAAGGAAGTAGGTAAGTAGGTAACTTCAGATGTTTTGAGTGACCCGGAGGATTTCCTCCGGGGTGGTGAGCCCGAGGCGAGATTTGCTTATGCCGTCCTGTCGGAGTGTGGTCATTCCCTGATTTATCGCCGTTTCCCGAATTTCTTCGCTGGAGTGATTACCCATTGTCAGGTGGCGAATCTCCGGGGTTACCACCAGCAGCTCAAATATGCCGAGGCGGCCGCGCAGTCCTTTGTTACCACAGGCTGGACAACCTTTACCCCGTTTGAAATAGGTGTCCGGTTTGATGCCGAGGCGTTCCAGAATTTCCCGGTCCGGCAGGTAAGTTTCAGTGCAACGCGGACATACCCGGCGCACCAGGCGCTGGGCCAAAATGGCGATAACGCTGGAGGCGATGAGAAACGGTTCAATTTTCATATCGATCATTCTGGTAAGGCCGCTGGCGGCATCATTGGTATGGAGCGTGGCAAGAACCAGATGGCCAGTGAGTGCGGCTTGAAAGGCAATTTCGGCTGTTTCGGAATCACGGATTTCACCCACCATAATTATGTCCGGGTCCTGGCGCAGTATTGCCCGCAGCCCGGTTGCGAATGTAACTCCGGCTTTGGGATTTACCTGACACTGTCTGATACCGGGGATGCGATATTCCACCGGGTCTTCAAGGGTTACGATGTTTTTTTCCGGCGAGTTGAGTTCGTTGAGAATTGAGTAGAGGGTGGTTGACTTGCCCGAGCCGGTTGGCCCGGTCACAAGGATAATGCCATGGGGTTGATGAATCAACTGTTCAAACCGGTGGGACAGTTTTTCGTCCATTCCCAGTTCGGTGAGTTTCAGAGGACCGGATGATTTGTCCAGAAGGCGCAGGACCAGGTTTTCACCATAAATTGTTGGAAAGGAGGAGACCCGAATGTCAATGTGCCGGGAAGTGGTTTTGAAAGTAAACTGTCCGTCCTGAGGCTTTCTTTTTTCCGAGATGTCCATGCCGGCAAGCAACTTTATCCGGGAGTTAACCAGGGGGTGGAGGTTAAGAGAAAAGTGCCCTCGTTCTTGCATAACGCCGTCAACCCGGACACGAATCAGCAAGGTATTCTCTTCGGGTTCAATGTGAATATCGGATGCCCGGTCGGTAATCGCCTGGTCAATAAGATTGTCAACAAACCGGACCACCGGTGCCTGACTCGCCAGTTCTTCCAGAGATTGAGATTCGGATTGTTTTTCAATCGCCGCCAGAGCCTCTTCAGCTTCAATGTCAATTAACGTGGTATCAATGGCGGTTTTGGCTGTTGTTTCTGGATAATATTGATCAAGGGCGACTTGAATGGCCTCGGGTAAGGCAAGTACCGGGTTGATGTCCAGGTGAAGTTCCCGGTTTAGTTCGTCAATAAGTAAGATGTCTTCAGGATTGGCGGTGGCAACGGTGAGGTTGTTATTCAACTGGAGTAGGGGCAGGACCTTGAGGCGCCGGGCGAGGGGGGGAGGAATGGTATTTATGGTTTCCTGGTCAATGAGATAATGGTTGAGGTCGATATAGGGAATGTTTAAGGTAGCGGCATAAGCCTGGTAGAGTTCTTCCCGGGTGGTCACCCCGCGGTGGAGGATAATTTCTTCCAGGGGGATGCCGGTTTTTTGTGATTCGTTGGCCATCGTGTTAATTTCTTCGTCATTTAGACCGAATCGGGTGCGGAGGATGTTTTTTAGTTTTTCTTCACTCATGGTCAGGAATGGGCAGCGGTGCCGGGTTTGGTTGCAGGAGGCGGGAGACGGTGCCGAGAAGTTCCTGGGGTTGGAATGGTTTGGTAAGATAGGCGTCTGCTCCGAGGTCTTTGCCGGTTTGTCGGTCCTGGGGTTGGGAGCGGGCGCTGAGGATAATAATCGGGATGTGGCGATAACGCTGGTCCCGTTTTAGCATTGCACAGACGGCAAAGCCATCCATACCGGGCAACATCAGATCAAGGATTACGAGGTCCGGTGGGTTGGAGCGGATGCGGTTTAATGCTTCCAGACCGGTGCCGGAAGTTTCTACCCGATAACCGGCGGCTTCAAGCCGGGCGCTGAGAACCATCTGAATGTCGGGTTCGTCGTCAACAACGAGAATTGTCCGGGTGGTATTGCTTTTTTCCTCAGCCATTTGTTTCTCCCTGGAGATTTTGAGTTTGAGAAGCATTCGGGGAGAAGAGTGGTACGGTGAAAAAGAAGGAGGTTCCTTGGTCCGGGACGCTTTTAAACCAGATTTTACCCCGGTTGAGAAGGATCAGTTCCCGGCTGATAGCGAGACCAAGTCCGGTACCGGGAGGACGCGAACCGACCTGGCTGTGTGCCTGATGAAATTTTTCAAAAATATGGGGTTGCTCTGATTCCGGAATACCGACGCCACTGTCAGCAACAGTTACCAGCGCCACACCGTCCTCAACGGCAGCGGTTAGCCGCACCCAGCCGTGGTCGGTGAATTTTATCGCATTGCTCAGAAGGTTGAAGAGCACCCGTCGGATGTGTTCCTCGTCGGCGTAAACCAGTAGTGGCTGCGATGGCAATGAAACGGTAAGACTAATTTTTTTCTCTTGAATTGACGAGGTAAATGCTTCGGCCAATTCGTTGATTACCTGTGAGATATTGAATATCGCCGGTTGTATCGGAAAGCTCTGGGATTGAATTTTTGCCAGGTCAAGGAGGTCATTGATAATTTTGGTGAGACGAGATGAATTGCGCCGAGCGGCTTTCAGGAAGTGTTTTTGTTTTTCGGAAAGCGGTCCTAATGAACCGTCGTTAAAGAGGTTAATTATTTCTACGATGGTTGTAAGGGGGGTGCGGAGTTCATGGGAGACGGTGGCAATGAATTCGTCTTTTGCCGCACTGAGGCGCAGCAGTTCCATGTTCGCTTTTTTTAGTTCTTCAGTCTGCTGGTTAAGTTGCTCGTAGGCAACGGTGATGTCGGTTAAGTCGCTATAGATGGCAATGAATGCAACAACGGTTCCGTTTTCGTCGTGGAGTGGTGCGACCTTTGTTTCAATAAAATGGATTTTACCTTCAGGGTCGCGGTGATGGTGTTCAACGCGACTGACAGTACCGGACACCAGGGAATTAAAAATCGGGCAGTTTTCGCCGTAGTATCGGCATGGCTGGTTGAAATTGTGGACGATTTTATAACATTTTTTCCCTGTCAGAGCGGCAGGGGTTGTTTGATAGAAGCGGGCAAAATGCGGATTTACTTCTTGAAAGGTGAAATGATTGTCAATGATTGCAACGCCAGCGGCGATGTTTTTCCAGATTGCTTGCAGGTATTCGGCAGTGCGGCGATAGGCAAGTTTCTCGTTGTGATGCTGGGTAATGTCAACCAGAATTGCCGTGGCGGTCGGTTGGGTATTCGGGACCGAGAAAATGGCTTCCGCGGAAGAGAGAAACGAAAAGAGCAGGTAGCAACGCGAGGTACCGGATGGGTCGGATATCAGGAGTTCGGTAACGGCGGTGTTTTCCGAGCGGAGACGCCGAAGATGTTGGACAATTTTGTTTTCGTTTCCCGGGAAAAACAAATGAATAACCCGGGGTAAAAGTTGTTCATCCGGCGGGATGTTGAACAACTGGTTAAACGCTTGATTGGTAAACAAAACGGTGCCAGACTCCGGGTTAAAACCGATCACGGGAAGGGAGGAGTTCAACAACAACTTGCCGAAAACCATTGCCGGGGGAAAAAGACGATAACGACGATGAATAAGGGCATTTTCAATCGTCAGGAACAATCGTTCACTAGTGCAGGGTTTCTGGAGATAGGCAAATGCACCGAGGTGCAATGCCTGGACGGCAGTGTCAACAGTGGCATAACCGGTGAGGATGATTACCTCAGTATCAGGGACAAGGGCCTTTAATCTGGGGAGAAGTTTAATGCCATCGGTATCTGGTAATTTAAGGTCAAGAAGCAGCACCGCGGGAGGTTGTTCTTTTATCTTTTCAATTGCCTCCCAACCGGTTGTTGCCACTGCTGGTTGGTAGCCTTTGGAGTAGAGGATAACGCTGACGGTGTTGGCATAATCTACATCGTCCTCCACGATCAAGATCAGAGAGTCGTTTGGATTTGTTATCATCGGGTAGGAGTGGTGGGCATTTGTTATTACCGCGTTCATCCGCTTTCCATTATTTACTCTTCGGGATGGAGTGTGGGCGTCTTTTTCTGGGTGAGAGCCCGAGCCAGCAGGAGGGTAGATGTGATTTCATGGTTAGCGTTGTGCCAGGAGAATTGCCGTAATGGCGACATTGGCAACCGCAGCAGCGGCGGTGATTACCGGTAAGCCGTTGCGGAATTTACTCCAGAACGATTCCGGGACAATCACGACGTCCCCGGTGGCAATAAAAAAGGGCTGACCGGAGCAGGCCAAGCGGTGGAGATTGATATGTCGGCGAGTGGCGTCCCGTTCGCTGATAACAATGATCCGGTTGAGGTCAGCCCCAGCGGTAGGACCGCCGGCCGCAGAGATGAGTTCAAAAAGGTCAGGCGAACCGGAAAGGAAAAACTGCCCCGGACGGTTTACCTGTCCCCAGACCGCTGCCCGGACAGATAAGGCAGGGGTGGTTACCCGGTCAGCATCCAACTGTCCCATTGCCATTTGGGTCATTATGCCCAATAGGAGAATAACAGTTATTTTTTTTATCATACTTCCTCCTTTTTCCAAGGTATGTCTTTTAAGTTTTCTGTTTCGCTTATTTATCTCTACGGTGCCCCTCCTTTAACCATTGTGACATAAGCCCCGACAATAGAAAATCCCATTTCCTGATAGTTGTTAATGTTAGCGGTGTCAGCGGCGTTAAGCACCATTTCTGTCACTCTAATTCCGTTCTGCGCGAAGGAATGGAGGGCGTTCTTCACTAAAGTGGTGGCAACGCCATTGGAGCGATATTCACTCGTAGTTGTTATCAGCTCAATTTTGCCTATCCCGAAGCCAAATATCTTGCCGGTTTCGGTTTTCGCTTTTTCGGCCAGAAGCCCGACTACCTGTCCCTGATGGTTAGAGGCAACGAGCAGTTGCGGCACCTCCTGCGACAGTTTTGAGTTATCAAGGGCATAGGTCCGCAACCAGTCTTTGTAAACTCGGGACCGAGTTTCTGGCGGTAATCGTTCATCCCAGCCCAGGAATCCCCGGGGTATGTCCAGGAGGTCGTCATCAAATTGTTCCAGTTCCTCTGCTTTGATGGTGTGGACTTCGTAATTTTCCACCGGGGTAGTCAGCCAGTCAGCATTACTTAAATCACGGGCGAGAATTAAGGCGGTATGGGTAGTAACAAAGCCGCATTGCTGGAGGACGTTAATTGTAGAAATGTCGGCGGATGGACAGCTGGCTACAACACATGCATTCTTCGGAAGCTGGCGCAGAGTTTCTCTAATCAGAGCCTGCTTGACAATTGACTCCATCGGAGATTTCCCGAGAGCTATCAGATGGGAGAGGCGATATGTGCGGCGGCGAATTTCCTTTGTTGCCAGTTCGTCAGGAGAAATGGTGCACAGCCCAACGAGTTTGTTATCAAGACAATAGGCGCGGGCAATACCCCCGTTATTGATTACCTGGGCGATTTGAGCAAGAAGGTATTGATTAGCGGCGGTTTGGCGTTCTTTACCCAGCGCCCAGATATAGGGTTTAAAAGGATAGGACTCAAGTAACTCGTGGAGAATACCCTCTCCCCGTTCAATGTTAAGTAGTTCTGCTAACATTTCCACCCCCTCGTTTTATTTGTTGCACTATCCCTTTTATAACGGGATGGCCATAAATTATTGTTACCGACGAATGTAACCCAATACGGCCATCCCGTTACCGCTTTCGTTCAACCCCTTATTAAGCAAATATTATTCCTGTTCTAAAACTTAAATAAGATGTTATAACTATTTGCAATATGAACTGTTATACCGATGTCCCTGAGTACATTTTTCTGTTTGTGTTTGCCGGTAGTGCAGGCGGGCAAAAACTAACCTTATGGATTTTCAATGGGTTGTTTAGTGCGACAGTTTTTATAAAGTTTGCATAGCGGTGCGATATGGAAGTACCTTTAAGTTTTTTTTGACATATAGGTGGTAGGCAATATAATTTTTAGAGTCCTGGTGAATGGTTTTAATTTTTATTCTGGTTCTTGCTTTTGTCGGGTACGGGATTGGGGAATATTACTTTCACCGCCGTAATTTGAACAAAATTCCAGTTCGTGTCCAGGTAAATGGGACAAGAGGCAAATCTTCGGTGACAAGGCTAATTGCTGCGGGTTTGCGTGCCGGCGGTTATCGGGTGGTTGCCAAAGTTACCGGAACCAAGCCGCGATTTATCGTCGGTGATCAAGAGGAGTACCCGGTGCGTCGGCTGGGAAAGGCAAATATCCTGGAGGAGTTACGGATTGTTCGTCTGGCATGCGCCTACCGGGCAGAGGCGTTGGTGATTGAATGTATGGCTTTGGTGCCGGAGTATCAGTGGATTGAAAATCACCGGTTGATAAAACCGACCCATGGTGTGATTACCAATGTGCGGGCAGACCACCTTGATGTTATGGGACCAACGGTTGATGATGTTGGCCGGGCGTTGAGCAATACTATTCCGGAGAGAGGCTATTTTTTTACCGCCGAGAGGGGAAGGCCGCTGAAAATCTTGAGGCAACGGGTGAGAGAGAGTGTTGTAATGACAGTAGCCGAACCGGATACGGTAAGCGATGCCGAAATGGCTGGATTCAGTTATGTTGAGCATAAGGAAAACGTCGCGTTGGCACTAGCGGTATGTGCGAGTGTGGGCGTAGCGAGGTCCGTCGCCCTTGCCGGTATGCAGCGGAGTTTACCGGATTCCGGGGTGATGAGGATTTTTTCCATCCGGGATCGGGGTAAGACGCTGGAGGTGGTAAATACTTTAGCGGCCAATGACCCGGATTCAATCGGAATGCTATGGCAGATGGTAAAAGGTCGGTGCCAGCACCGTATTGTTCTCGTGAACTGCCGGCGGGACCGGGCCGACCGCTCAAGACAATTGGCAGAACTGGTAGCGACGTGGGAGAAGGATTTTGTGGTTGTTACCGGTGGTTTGACGAAGGCGTTTTTATCCCGTGCCGAGCAATTAAAAATGGCGCGGGAAAGAATAATTGACCTCGGAGAAGAGATTGACCCAACCCTGGTCTATGAACGGGTTTGGGAACTGGTACAGGATAAGGGGCTGATTTTTGCTACTGGGAATACCGTTGGTTATGGAGAACGGTTGATCGGTTTTTTTGCCCGCAAAGGGGAGGGAAAATGATAGTAGAAACTATTGGTCTGGGTATGTTCATTTCTTTTTTTCTTACTGAAACCGTTGGCTTGGCGGCAGGTGGAATAGTAGTGCCGGGTTATTTTGCTTTGACGCTGAACGAACCGGTCCGGGTGGTGGCGACGATGGCAGTTGCTCTGGTTACATATTTGATTCTTAAAGTACTTTCCCGGGTTATGATTTTATTTGGCAGAAGAATGTTGCTTCTGGGAATTCTGGTCGGCTATCTTCTGGGATATGCGACGAAGATAGCACCGGTGATGAGGGTTGATAGTCTGCGGTTGGATTTAAGCGTAATCGGGTATGTCATTCCCGGTCTGGTTGCTTACTGGATGCACCGCCAGGGTATGGTGGAAACCATTTCTCTGTTATTTGTGGCAGCGGTTCTTACCCGCTTGTTGATTATCGCTATTTCCGGAGGGAGTTTTTGATGCGCCGTCGGCAGGGCAGGGTTAATCGCTGGGTGCTTTTTACGCTTGCGGTGCTGGCGTTGATTTTCGTGTTTTTAGAAGGTCAGTCCCGACGAACGGTTCGGAGTAGGTTTTATGAGACAAAAATAAAGGCAGCCGAACTTACCAGACAGGCGTTTGAATTGGTCCGTAACTACCGGCTGAAAAATCTCTCTATGCCGATTGACAGCGTCAATGATCCGAACTCTACCGGGTTGGTCGGGCTGTACTCGTCGTCGGTTGTTTACGGGCGGAGTGATTTGAGCGATGCGCTTACTACGACCAATGTTAATTTTAGCGCCGCTTTGGTGGAATTATTTTTGCGGGCGGGTGTGAAGAAGGGGGATACAATAGCAGTCAACTGGGATGGGACCTATCCGGCACTTAATATTGCGGTTTTGGCGGTGGCCAGGACATTTGGGCTGGAGCCGGTTATTGTTACTGCACAGAGTTCGGGGATGTGGGGGGCAAATTACCCGGGTTGGACATGGCTGGATATTGAGCGTGTGCTGGTTAGTTCCGGGATATGGAATTTTAAGAGCAAGTTGGCAACACTGGGAGGCGAGGCAGACGACGGAAGAGGATTGCCGCCAGACGGCAGAGAAATTTTAATTAGGGCGGCGGAGTCAGCCGGGGTGACGATTTTTGTTCCCCAATCAATTTCCGAGGGGTTGACCAAAAGACGGGAGTTGTTCAGCCGGACGAGGCTGCTTGTGGCGGTAGGCATGCCGGTGAGTAATTCCGGTGATCCTTTGTTAAGGTTGCCGTCCGGTCTTATGAAGGGCAGGCATCGCCGGGCTGGAAGTGGTATTGTGGCAGCGTTTCTTGAGCAAGGGTTGCCGGTGATTCATATCGTCAAACCAAACCGGGTGGCTTTGGATTATCGGTTACCGGTGGCACCGACTCCTTTGCCGGAGTTAGGTGAGGGGAGGTTGTTTTATGAAAGGCGATATTCCGTGCCATTGGCGATTCTTTTCGCAGTTATATTACTGATATTGTTATTTGTTGTTGTGCGCTATGACATTGAATCATATTTTGGTATCGGGGAGAAAGAAGAAAAGGGGGCGGTATGAAAAAGGGGTGTTTTATCGGTTTATTAATCGTCATCGGCTTGGTGCATGCGGTTGAGCTTCAACCAGAGGCAACTTATCCCCGGGTGGGTTTAAGTGTTGTTCGTCGGGTAGTGGTTGATTATTATTTATTGAGCAAAAATCAGCCCATAGAGTTTAAGGTCGGTGTCGTTCCCGATACCGGTTGCTGGTTACGGGTTTACACCCGACTGTGGCGGCCTTCCGGTGAGGGCGGGCGTTATTCAATTGTGTTTAAGCAGGGGGATAGCATTCGCCGGTTTGAACTCTCCACCACACCTTCTTCTTCTACTTTGGGTCCAGCCGGGCAACGGGTGGGCAGGTGGCGGTCGTTCTTTGTTCGGTTACAACCCGGCCGGCAAAGGTTTTCTTTGGTTCTTGATAGCGCGAGTTCCGAGACAGTAGCCGTCAGGTTGTCGTTTCAGTCGCCCCGGGCATGGGACCGGGTTCAGATGGCGCGTCTTGAGGAGGTAACGGTAATAAAGAAACGAAATGGTGATGATATCCGAGAACGTAGTTATTACCGTTGGCAGAGTGGAGAACCTTTTTACTTTACACTTACCGGTCCGGGAAAAGTGCGACTGAAGATCAGATTGAATTTTGAGCCAGTAGTGCGGGAGGGACAGAACTTTCTTGTTCGAATTGAAGATAACGGCAGGACGATTGTAGAACAGACGCTGCGAGTTCGGCGGGACCTTAATGCCCGGTATGGTGAGATTAGCGGGGTATTGCCCTCGGTTGAGCGTCAGGTAAGGTTTTCTATCGGGGAAGGGGTGCACCGGATAGTTGTTGTTATTACCGGGGCAGCGGCAAAAAATGGAGTATTTGCAGTTGAGAGAAGCGCCAATGAGAAATACGAATAAAATATTCGGGCTGGTTTTTTTGATGGTTTTGCTGGTCCAAGGGAAGACACAGTGGCGGACGTGGTTTGTCGCTCGCTGTACCTATGATGACAATATTTTTTGTCTCTCACCATTGGAAAGAGAACAGTTTCAACGCTCCGAGAACCCTGCCAAGTTTCCCTACCGCAGTGTTGATGATCTGGATGTTATGTTGAGCGGAAGGTTGCGATGGGAGAACAGAAGACGGCAAGCGCAGTTGGGGTTTCGGGTTCATCAGTTTCTATCTAATGCCGAAAAAAGTTACGGACTTTTGCAAGCTGGTTGGGAAGAGAGCTTAACTAAACGCAACAGTTTGGTATTTTCCTATGTTTGGATGCCCAACTATCTTATTCGCTATTACCGTGACCGAACAGTGTCTGGAGAACGATATGCCCCCTGCCGTTTTGCCGAGTATCTCCTCGGCATACAGTTTCGCCAGAAATTAGGGACGGTGGTTGTTAAACCGGGGTATCGCCTGGAGTTTGACAACTATTTAAGGCCGTTTGAATATTACAATACAATGGCCCATCGGTTTGGTTTGGAGGTGGATTGGAAACCCAAAGAAAACCTTTATTTTGATTGTGCCTACGCGTTCAAAAACGCCCGGGCGAAGGGCCCGGTGCCCGATATTTCTTATTACGAGCATGGGATAACAGTTGGTTCTGAAAGCCGCCCCCGGAGGTTCAATCGCTTTGGCATAGAAGTTGGTTACAGTTTTGTCTATCGGCGGTACACTACCAGAACAGATACTTACCATTACGGGCGGATTGATCAGATTCAGGAAATGAAACTTGGGTGTGACTATCGGCTGTCACCGGTGGTTTTGGTCTTTTTTTATCAGCTGGAGTGGCGGGAGGTAAGTTTACCGGAAAGGGCTGATGTTGAAGACATCAAAGAATACCGGGCAAGTAGATTTTCTTTCGGGGTGACCCTTCCGCTTAAAAATAGCCCGGGGAAAATTAGCTGGAAAGGAGCCAAGGGGTGAAGAGATTTTTTGTTTTCGCGGTTGTTATTATTTTAACTTGTATCCGGCCGCTGCCGGTTCCTTCAGCGGTTACCCTGGAATCGCCATTGGATGGGACGGTTTGGCATTCATCTGTAATTACCTTTCACTGGGCGGAAACCACCGCATTCAGGTATCTATTCCAGATTGCCGAGGACAGTAAATTCCGGAGGGTAGTGGTTGAAGAAACAACCACTGTTGATTCGGTAACGGTGAAAATCCAAGCCGACGGACAGTACTGGTGGCGAGTGAAGGTACAAAGCGAAGATAGTGTCTGGGGTGATTGGTCAGAAATATGGAGTTTTACCGTGGAACGTTTCCGGGTTATTGGGTCCATAAGAACGCGCGGTTATCCCCACCGACTGGCAATTCTGGAGGACCGCGGGTATGTAGCTCAGGGTCAGGCAGGATTGGCGGTTTTTGATTTAAGTGACCCTAGGTCGCCGCGGTTGTTAGGAGAGGTTATGGATTCCCTTAACTCTGCCTGGGGAGTGGCGGTTCAAGAAACACTGGCCTTTGTCGCCTATGGATATAAAGAACTGATGATTGTAAATGTTGCCTGTCCTGAAAGTATGAAGGTGGTGGGGGTTTTAGAGTACCCCCAGCCCGGTTTTGGTTATGATTTAGCGCTCCGGGATTCCTGGGTTTATATTGCAGGAGGAGCCCAGTTTATTGCGGTGAATGTTTCTGATCCCAGGTATCCCAATCTGCGGTTCCAGTTCTACTATCCCCGGAACTGTCGGGGAATCACAATTGAGAACGGCAGGGGCTATCTGGCGTGCGAACAGATCGGCGTTGCCGCATGGCGCTTGGACACATTTCCACCGGTCCAGATAGGAGGTTTTGATACTCCGGGCAATGCCCGGGGTGTAGTGGTTAAAAATGGCATTTTGTTTGTGGCGGATGGAGTTAATGGACTGGTGGTTGTTGATGCCCGCGATCCGATGAATATGAGATTGACCGGGAGTCTCGCAGTAGAAGGGTACGCTAACTCGGTGGCGATTGACGATACCCTGGTGCTTATTGCCTGTGGGTCGGGAGGGTTGGCGGTGATTAACTGTGCCCGGACAGAAGAGCCAGAATTGATTGCCCAGATAAAAACGCCTTATGCCTATGCGGTTGGGGTCGCCTTTGACCACACGCATTACTTTGTTTGTGACCGTGACCTCGGGATTGTCACGGTGAGAAAGGAGGAATAGAAGAAAAATGACGGGGATGGGAGTTTTGTTTTTCTTGGCGAGCAGTATAATCAGCGCTACCGGAATAACTGTTCAGCAACAGGATGAAAATATGGTAGTGGTTAGGGCCGTTTTCAGAGAATCTGCTACCACAAGGGCGGTTATTGTGCCCGTTCTCGCGGGCCGGGAGCCCGAGGTGATTTCATCCCGCGGTTGCTCCTGGAGTTTTGGGAGAAAGATGATTGCTGCCGGGATTGAAGTTGTGCCATTGTTAATTGAGTCAACTGATGAAGACGTTTCGGTTTTCCTTAAATTCAATGCCTCGCTCGACCGGGTAGGGGAAAAAGGAGAGATGGCAAAAGTTCTTTTTCCTTGGCTTGCCGGTGGTGACCATACAGAGCAGGCGCCCGGATATCTTATCATTGTTCCTGATGAATTTTATGACAATATTCTGCCCTTTGCCCGCTGGAAAGAGCGAAAAGGATTTGTCGTCTGGGTGAAGAAAACATCGGAGACCGGAACCCAACGGGAACAAATTAGAGAATATATTCGTACCGCCTATCAGACTTGGGTGCCGCGATTAACTTATGTTCTGTTGGTAGGGGCAATTAATAAAATCCCCGCTTTCCCTACTCCGGGGGCAACGTCTTGTGTTACCGATCATACCTATGCCTGTGTTGACGGTGATGATTATCTGGCAGACCTCTTTGTTGGTCGCTTGCCGGCAGCGAACATCTCGGAACTGGACTGTATTGTTGCCAAGACAGTAAACTATGAATCAAATCCCTGGATCCAGGATACATCTTGGTTTCGCCGAGCGTTGATGGTTGGAACCAGTTATCAGGAAGGAGGGACCCCGGCAGTAACAGCACTGGTGACCAAGCGCCGCATTCGCGAACAGTTATTTAACCGGGGTTTTTTTATTGTTGACACGGTTTTTTATCCGCCGACGCCATCCGGCCGCGGTCCGGTTGATTCGGCGGTAAATCGGGGAGTGCTTTTTGTCAATGGAAGAGGATGGGGGCAGGCGACTGGTTGGAATTATCCGCAATTCCAAATTAACGATGTGTATAATCTCAACAACGGGTGGAAATTGCCGATTGTTACCAGTATTTACTGCGGTACCGGTAACTATCAAGCAAATCCCTGTTTTGGTGAGGCCTGGTTGAGAGCGGGGACTCCTGCTGCACCTAAAGGTGCAGTAGCGTTCTGGGGTTCCTCCTATAGCGGCACATCAACGCGCTGGAACAACTGTATGGACTACGGCATCTATCACGCAATTTTCAACCAGGGGGTAGATGTTTTAGGGCCGGCAATGTATGCGGGTAAACTGGAACAGCTGGCTAACTTTCCGCTTCCCGCTGACTCTGGAGACCTTATTATTTACTTCCACGTGTATAATCTACTTGGCGATCCAGCGTTGCAGATGTGGACCGCAGTGCCCCGAGAAATAGACGTTTTCTATCCCGGGACATATCCGGTTGGGCTCAGTTCGTTTGATGTTTATGTGCGCGACCGGACAGGAATGCCGGTGGCCGACGCACTGGTCTGTCTTTATAAACCAGATGAAACACCTCAGGTTCAGCGGAGTGATAATGCCGGTCGGGCGCATTTTGCCATTACCACTAATACGCCGGATACCGTCTTTATTACCGTTACCGGAGAGAACATTAGGCCCCACTTCGGTTACAGTATTGGTGAAACGCGGGCGGTTTTTGTCGGCCATTTTAGCCATCACCCTGACACTCTTTCTCCCGGTGTGCCGCTGGCGCTCTCGGTTCGGCTGAAGAATTTTGGCACCACCCAAACCGCTAATGGCGTCCGGGCAGTTCTGCGGGCAGGTAATGCGGCGGTAACGGTTATTGATTCGGTTCGTGAATACGGCGCTATTCTTCCCGGAGAAGAGGTATCCACGGAACCATTTAATGTTCTCCTCGCTCCTTCCTGTACCAGTGGACAGCGGATCAGATTTTTACTTGAGGTTAGAAGTGGTGATAGTATCTGGCATTCCGCTTTTACGGTTGCGGTGGAGGCGCCGACATTTAGGGCAAGCCATTACACAGTTTTTGACGCCAACGGGTTTCTTGATCCAGGAGAGACGGCGGAAATTTCTGTGATGCTGGTCAATTCCGGGCAAGGGTGGGCGAGCGGGGTAACCGGGATTTTGTCGTCTTCCAATCCGGCAGCGGTGACAGTTCTTGATTCCTTGGGTGGGTTCGGTGACATAGCCCCTGGTGATTCGGTGGCCAATAATAGTGACCGTTTTCAGGTGTGCGCCGCCGCGGGAATAGGTGTGGGGCGAAAGTTTCTTCTGTCGGTTTTATTAAGAGGTAGTAATGGTGTTGAGCAGGCCGTCCGTTTTCCCATTACCGTTGGTGAACCGGCAGCCAATGCGCCTTTGGGTCCGGATTATTACGGTTATTATGGTTATGACGATACTGATTTAGGATATTCGGAGCGACCCCAGTTTAGCTGGGTGGAGATTGATCCTGCTCATGGCGGGGCGGGTACCCGTCTTAACCTCCAGAATGACCGAACGGTGACGATAGATTTGCCTTTTAGTTTTCGGTTTTACGGCTGGGATTACCGGACAATTTCTATTGCTGACAATGGTTATATTGCTATGGGGAGGACGTCTTTGAGTGACCAGTACAACTGGCACATTCCTTCGGCACAGGGGCCGGACGGGTTAATTGCGGTTTTCTGGGATGATTTTCGTCCGGATACGCTGGGTGCATCTGGGGTGTTTTATTATTACGATGAGGTGGGACACCGTCTAATTGTGGAATGGAGCAGGGTTTTCCATGTTCACGGGTTTCGTTCCCCCCGCATTGCTGAACAGCAGACATTTCAGGCGATTATCTATGACCCTGCTTATCATCAGACGTTAACGGGCGACGGTCCGATTGTTCTCCAGTACTCTTTTGTTCAGAACGATGATACGGTCTGGGGGGACAATCACAATTATGCCACGGTGGGTATCCAGAGTCCGGACCATGAGGATGGATTAGAATGGACCTATGCCGGGAGGTATCCGGTTTCAGCTGCGGAGGTTGTGCCGGGTCGGGCAATTAAATTTACCACTAACCCACCCGATACATTTACCTTTATCAAGGAAGAGAAAGTAAGAGAGAGGGCGCTTGCGACACTGCGAGTGTTTCCTACGGTTACCAACCGGGGTTTGTATTTAGAAGTGACAGGAATTGAGAACGGTATGGTCAGGGTTTTTGACATCGCGGGTAAGGAGGTATGGCGGTTTAGCGGGGAAGGGAGGTTCTGGTGGAATTTAAGAGACGTAGCGGGTAAGGAGGTTGGTGCCGGAGTGTATTTTGTCCAATTGACGGACAGGGAGCAGAAAGGTAAAATAAGGGAACAAAGGGTAGTGGTACTGAAATAGAGGGGAAATAATATGAAAAGAATTTTATTTGGTTTAGGGTTAACGGTTTTTACGGTGCCGGTTTTTGCCCTGATTTATCACGGGGTGGCTGTTGTACCTGATCGTTTGAACGCTTGGGTAGTAACAATAGAAACCACAGCGGTATACCATACCGGCGACTTTGGTTTAACATGGGAAGAAATAAATATCCCCACGATCAGGGATTTTTTTGATGTTTTTTTCCGTGATGCCAATACCGGCTGGACCTGCGGACAGGCAGGGGATATATGGCGGACAACCGACGGTGGAACCACCTGGTTAAGAGTAAATCTTGGCGGGCCAAAACACGCCGCGAGAATAAGATTCTTTGACAACGAATTTGGCTGGGCAGCAGGGGGGGACATCGTTCAGCTGCGTAGTAGTGACGGCGGTGCAACATGGGAACAGGTGTTTTTATCCCGTCCGCCTTTTCCTTTGGGTGATACCGCTGAATTTCAAGGGGTGTGGTTTGTTGATCGCAATCACGGGTGGCTGGTTGCTGGCCGTTGGCCGATGGGCGATACCTTTTTAGGTGGTCAGGGGCTTATCGCCCGCACCCGGGAAGGGGGAGCAGGAACGAGCTGGGAGGTGGTATATCGGGATACCACCCATGATTTCTACGATGTATTTTTTGCCGACACACTGGAAGGATGGGTGGTTGGTGGTGATGACCGGAACTTCCGAGCGGTGGTTTTGCATACCACTGACGGAGGCAATACTTGGCATGAACAGAGTGTGCCCGAGGGAACAAAATTTCTCCGAGCGTTGTCATTTGTTAACCGAAATCAGGGTTGGGCATGTGGTAGAAATGGTACGATCATTTATACTTCAGATGGCGGTGCGAACTGGGTTTTACAGAACTCGGGTGCCGATAGTACTCTGTTTGATATTGAGTTTGTCGATTACCAATATGGAATGGCGGCGGGCAACGGGATGGTAGTTGCAACGACAGATGGCGGTGTTAACTGGCGAGTTGCTATGATTGGTATAAAAGAGGAGAAGGCAGAACGAATAGCCGGGGTGCCGATGTTAAAGTGCTACGGGACACCCGGGAGGGAGGTCCGGATTAGTGGCGCAGGATTTTCCCGCAAGGAGCGGGTGGTGATTTTTGATGGCAGCGGACGAAGTCTCTACTCGGCCGATGTTGGTCCAGATGGAAATGATTTTGTCTGGGATGGGAGGTGTGAAAATAATCGCCGGGCTGGCACAGGGGTTTATTTTGCTCGGTTGCTTGCAATTCCTGGGGTAGTGAGTCGGTTTGTGTTGGTCACGGAGTAGCCGATGAGAAGATTGACGATTCTGTTTTTGTTTCTTGTGATTCTGGCGCTGGCTGAGGAGGGGGCGAAATATCTGATAATCTCTTATGATTCTTATCTTTCTATAGTTAGCTCTCTGGCCGAATGGAAAACAAAGAAGGGCGTCCTTGCGAAAGTCGTCCCAGTGTCACAGGTGGGTACGACCCCCCAGCAGATTCAGTCTTATATCCGCGCTGCCTACAATAACTGGCCGGTCAGGCCAGAGTTTGTTTTACTTGTGGGGTCGCCGAACCAGATTCCTTCTTACAACGGAACGACCGACTGTTACTATGGTGATATGACCGGTGATTACAAGATGGAAATTTCTGTCGGCAGGTTTTTTGTCTTTACCGCCCGGGAGTGCAGCACGATGGTGGCAAAGGTTATGAGTTATGAGCGGCCAGAAATGGGTGCCATTGATACGCTCTATTTCTTGAAGGGAACAACAATTGTCCGGGAGGACGAGCCACCGGATGCCTATTATCAGGCGGATGCCCGGCTGGTTCGTAGTTTGTGGCGGTCAGCAGGTTACACAGTGTGCGAGAGTTTGCTCAGCACCCAGGGGCACAATTCAAACGATGTCAATGCCGCGGCACAGGACGGCAGGATGTTTCTTGCCTATCGGGGTCAAGGGGTTTATAACTGGTGGGCGCCGTTCAATAACGTTGCCCCCAGTTCCTGGAACAATGGAAGAAAACTTCCGATTGTTATTTCCGGTTCTTGTGCAATGATCGACCTCAGCAGTGGCGATGTTCAAGGTGACCGTTTTGTTCGCACCGGTACACCTCAATCGTTGGGCGGTGCCTTAGCCTATTTTGGGACTACCTACACCGGGTCCCATATTTCGGACCGGAGAAGTGCCTGTTTCCGGGGATTTTTTACCGCCTTGTTTCAGGAGGGAGAGTTCCGTCTGGGTCCGGCAACGCTCCGAGGAAGGTTCTGGGTAGATTCGCTGTTTCATTCGCAACAATTCTATCAGGAGTGGAATCTTCTTGGTGATCCAGAACTGAATGTCTGGACCGGAGTGCCAAAAGAGGTAACGGTGAGTTATGACTCTGTGATCAACAGGGTTCCCCAGACATTTCGGGTAACGGTTTCCCGCGGCGGAGCCCCGGTGCCTGGTGCTCTGGTGTGTGTGTCAATGGACAGCACGGTTTACGTAACCGCTTTCACCGATAGCCAGGGAGAAGCCAATTTCGTTATTAACCCGATGCATATCGGAACAATGGATGTGGTCGTTACCGGCAGGAACATTTTGCCCTTTATTGGTACCGCTCGGGTAATAGCGACCGGTATGCCCTATATTGTGGTTGGGGGAACAGCGGTGGATGATTATATTGGCAATCAGGACCACCAGATTAACCCCGGTGAACGGGTGCGGTTACTGGTAACACTGCGTAATGTTGGCGGTGCTCCGGCGGAGGGGGTTAACGGTTTGCTACGCATTAACGCTAACTGGGTAAGGATTTTTGATTCGGTTGCCGTTTATGGAATGCTTCTCCCGGAAAGCAGCGCTACCGGTGATCAGTTTGAGATGTGGGTTGATACTCTGGTAGGGGATGGAACTCCAATTCCTGCCCGGATTTTTGTTCGGGATGTGGCGGGTGACTCCTGGTGGTGTTCTTTAGACCTTTTCGTGCGAGCGGGAAAGATTGTTTTTGATACCGCTACATTTTTTGATTCTCCGCCCGGGGGAAATGGCAACGGGCGGGTAGGGAGATCAGAAAACGGTAGAGTTCAGATTGCGGTGAGAAATCGGGGGGGTGGTGGTCTGGCAGCAGTATCCTGCGTTCTTACCGGTGGGGACTCCAACGTTGTTGTGGTGGATTCCACGGGCTTTTACGGGTTAATTGCAGCAGGAGGGATTCATTCCGGTGTTGGGGATCGGTTTGCCATTTCGGCAGGTCCGGCGTTGGTGAAGAATCGGCCGGTGCGGTTTCAGATGCGGGTATCTGGAGCTGGGGGGACCTATCGTTATAGCGATACCTTCAGTTTTGAAATTGCCGGTGAGGAGGGTTTGACTAATGAGCCCACCGGTCCTGACCAGTACGGTTATTTTTGTTATGATGACACTGATACCGCCTCCGGTCAGGCGCCGGTTTACGAATGGCGGGAACTGGCACCACCAGGACCGGGTGAGGTTATTCCTGCGGTGTCGGATTCAGACGCTGTGACGGTAACTTTGCGAATGCCTTTTCCATTCCGTTATTACGGCAAAAACGACAGTTTTATGTCAGTGTGTTCTAATGGCTTCCTCGCGCTTGGTGTAACGGCTTATCGGCGGGGGACAAACTACCCTGTTCCTGACAGCGGCGGAGCGCCACTAATGATTGCGCCTTTCTGGGATGATTTGAATCCAGATGAGAGGCGGAACGGATATGGTACCGCATATCAGTATTACGACACAGCAAATCACCGCTGGATAGTAGAATTTCAGGACTTTGCCCATTACAATCAGCCCAATATCAGAGAGACATTTCAGGTTGTTTTCTATGACCCCGTTTATTATCCTACTGTTACCGGCGATGGTGAAATTGAGTTTTACTATCAGCGGGTTTCTCTGAGTTCCGGGTGTACGGTGGGGATTGAGGATAGCACTGAGCGCATCGGTGTGCAATATCTCTACAATAATCTCTATGCTCCTACCGCCGCCTACCTTCAGGCAGGAAGGGCGATAAAATGGACCACCAATCCTCCCCGTATGCAGATTGTTCCCTGGTTGGTGCTTGTTCAGGTTTTGGTAAGTGATACATTAGCGGGAAATGGCAACAGTCTCTGGGAACCCGGTGAAACAGTCCAAATTGGCGTGGTGGTACGAAATCAAGGGGGTGCCGAGGCGGTGAATGCCACGGCAGTTCTCCGTTCTGATGACGGTGATGCCCTAGTAACCGATTCTTTGGCGGGGTTAGGGGTGATTCCAATTGGAGATACGGCGAGTAATATTGCCACCCCATTTTGGGTTCAGATTTCCAATACACCGCAGGATTCTATCCTTGATTTCCGACTCAACCTTCAGGCCGATGGTTATGCTGCTACCGCTTATCTTTCAGTTGGTATTTTTGGGGTAACCGGCTCTGCCGAGGAGCGGAGAATATTTCCGCTTATTTCTGGTTTGGCCGGAGTGCGACCCAATCCGGTGAATCGGACAGTACTGATCAGTTATACCGTCTTTCAACCCGGGCAGGTTGACCTTGCCCTGTTTGATGTTACCGGTCGGCGGTTCCGGCAACTGGTGCGAGGATTTCAGCCTGCGGGTGGGCATCAGGTGCAACTATCACCAGAGGGGCTGCCGGCGGGGATTTATTTCTGCCGGTTGCAGGTAAAAGAACGAGGTACGGTAAAGAGTTTTGTTCAAAGGTTTGAGGTGGTGCGATGAGCGGGAGATTTTTGTCAGTTTTGTCATTGTGTTGGTTTTTGTTTTTTGGGTGCGGGGAAAATTTGCCGCCGACGCGGCCGGTAATAATGGGTAAGAACAGCGCTACTGTGGCTGATACGGTGCTCATTCGTATTTTTACTATTGACCCGGAAGACCAGGTTGTGACATACTGGCTGGAGTGGGGGGATACGACAACGCCACGATGGTCATATTTTTTCCCGAGCGGCGAGACGATACCCCGGACTCATATCTATTACGATGTTGGCACCTATCACGTACGGGTAAAAGCACGGGATATTGACCGCCACGAGTCAGAATGGTCTGATACCTTCCGGTTGCGAATTTTCCCTTCCGAATAGGCAATATTGACAGGGTACAGCAAACGGCTATAAGGTTAGCGGTGGAGAAATCAAACACCGGTGCAGGAGGCGACGTTTTTCTGTTATTGTTATCCAAAGGGTGTGGTATTGCCCGCATTGTTCGGATGAGGAGATAGGGGAGGAAGTTATCGCCGGTATTGAATCCCAAAGAGACGCTGGACCGGTAGTTTCGGTGGTGTTCGTGAATTACAATTCCAGCCGGTTGCTGGAACGGGCATTGAAAAGTCTCCGTGAGCAGGAGGTAGGATTAAACGGGGAAATAATCGTGGTGGACAATTGTTCTTATGACCGGGAGATGGTCAGGGAGATGTGCCGGCGTTACTGTTGCCGGTTGATGGCATTAAAGAAAAACATCGGTTATGGCGCCGCTGCCAATAGGGGTGTTCGGTTGTCCCGGGGAGAGTTTGTGGCGGTGGCAAATCCGGATATTGAGTTTATCGCTCCAACGTTAGCGCCGTTGACGCGGTTTCTGGAGGAAAATCATCGGGTTGGGGTGGTGTCGCCCCAGTTGTTATATCCGGACGGCACCCGGCAACCTTCCTGTCGGAGATTTCCCCGATTGCGTTATGTTTTTGCCGGTCGGCGTTCGGTCGTCAGACGGGTTTTCCCCCACTGGGCAGCGGGGAAGGAGTTTCTTTATCTTGATATCGGTATGACAGATGAGCCGGTGGCGGTTGAGGCGGTTATCGGGGCTTTTATGTTGTTCCGGCGGGCGGCGTTTGTTGCCGTTGGGGGATTTGATGAGGGGTATTTTATGTTCGCCGAAGACATGGATATCTGCCGGCGTCTGCGAAAAAGTGGGTGGGAAGTATTCTGCCTGCCCGCGGTCAGAATCAGACATTATTACGGCGGCGTGCGAAGGAAGTGGCGTCGGTTTACCGAGTTTCATCGGGTGAAGGGTTTGTACCGTTTTTTTGTCCAGGGTCGCTCCTGGGTATCCCGGTTATTTTTGGCCCTTGTCTTTGCCGGCTATTTGTTTATGCTGGAAGCGGCGGGTCTGGTCGGGTTAAGTGAGTATGAGCATTCCTGGCAGAGTAGCGATGAGGTATGAAACGGTTTAAAGGAATAATAACGAGCGGCATTCTGGTACTGGGCGACACGGTGGCGATTTTGGGAAGTTTTCTGTTGGGTTATCTGGTTCGGGGCGGGTTGGGAGTTCTGGTGGGAGGCGCGGGGAGTTTTGCGGGTGGCGTGGCATCGGAAACACTGTTACAGCGGGTTTATTTTCTGCTTTTGTATCCGTTTGTATTTGCCTATGAGGGGCTTTATACCAAGCGGCTGACTGACTGGGAGGAACGACGGCGTTGTTTCCGGGGGGTAGTAGTTGGGACGGCACTGTTAACCATTCTTCTCTTTATGACCCGGCTCTGGATTGTTTCCCGGTTTGTTGTGTTTTTAGCGGCGATTATTAGCGTCGTTTTTGTTTCTTTGTTTCGGGCAGTATTGAAACGTTTGCTGGTGAAGGTGGGGCTTTTTTCGCAACCGCTTGTGGTTCTTGGCGAGGCTTCCGGCAGACGATTTCTGGAGGAGGAGTTAAAAAAGCACCGTACGCTTGGTTATTCAATTGTTCGCCATATCTTCCGTACGGATACCAGGGAAGATGTGATTTCAAATTTGGCCAAGGCGGACATTCCTGCCGGTGCCCTAATTGTTGTGTTTTCCGAGTCTTTTACCCCAGAGGAGTTAAAGGCAATTTTTCAATATGCCGAAGAGAGGTTTGCAGAACTGATGGTGGTACCCAGTGCCGTCATGCTCGCCACTTCTACGACAGAAATTGAGCAAGTGGGTGGTATCCTGGTTTTGAAGTATCATTACAATTTGTTACGGCCGCTTAATATCTGGACAAAGTCGGTTATTGAGTTCGCCGCCAGTTTTGTTCTGCTGATTTTATTATTGCCCCTGATCGGGCTTTTGGCGATTTTAATAAAACTTTCCTCGCCGGGGCCGGTGTTTTTCCGACAGCCACGGGTAGGAAAGGGCGGTAAGATTTTCACCTGTTTTAAATTTCGCACAATGTACCAGGATGCGGCGGCACGTCTGGAGGAGATTTTAAACAGCGCTCCCGAGAAAAGACGGGAGTTTGAGACCACCGGTAAACTGAAAAGTGACCCCCGGGTTACTTCAATCGGGCGGTTCCTGCGTCGGTTCAGTTTTGATGAGTTGCCCCAATTATTTAACGTCCTGCGCGGAGATATGGCGCTGGTGGGACCGCGGCCTTATTTGCCTGCGGAACTGGTCCGGGTGGCGAATTCAATCCGGACAATTGTTCGGGTGCGGCCCGGACTGACAGGGTTATGGCAGGTATCGGGGCGAGGGGATTTGACCTTTCAGGAGCGGATGGTGCTTGACGAGTATTACATTCGGAACTGGTCGCTATGGCTGGATTTCTCCATTCTGGTCAGGACGATTAAAGCGGTACTTACCGGGCGGGGAGCGTATTGACTTGACCGACTGAGGTCTGACGATAATATCAAAATAGATTTATGCGGGTCTCTTTTCTGTTTTTTGTTCTGGCGAGTTGGTTTGTTATCCTGGGCTACGGACAGGTTGAAGTCTGGCGGACCTATACCAATACAAATTATATCTTTGACATCAGTGGTAACGATTCGGTTCTCAGTGTTGCTACCGCCGGTGGGCTGGTGATACTGGATGTTCGTGCCGAACCACCCCGGGTAGAGAGGACAATTGTTCACACTAACGGTTTGGGTGCCAATCGCTGTCTTGCGGTGAGTCAGGATTGGGAGGGGAATATCTGGGTGGGGACCGACGGGGCGGGGCTGGCGGTTATTCCGGAAGATTCCAGTCGTGCCTTTCTCTGTTATACCAATGAACTTCCGACAAGAATTCGGTCGGTAATTTTTTCCGGGCACCGGCTTCTGCTGGGGACCGAGCAGGGGCTTTTTGTGATCGACACCCGGGGGACACCGCTGAATTTTAATGACGACGGTATCCGCCATTTTCAGGTGAATGAGATACGGGCTTTGTTGAGTGATTGGATTCTGGCAATTTTCCCTACGGATGGTTTTTACTGGGTCGGGACAAACCAGGGGGTAACTTGTGTTGACACCGGTTTTGGCCACTGGCGCGGTTTTCGTCAGCCGCTAGGTGATTCGGTTTCCGGGATAGGTGTTCTGCCTGACGGCAGGGTTATTTTGGGAACTGAAAGGGGTTTGGCGGTCGGCGATACCAGCGGTTTTATTCCCCTGGTCTTCTTCCCGGATGCCAAGAGAGTTAATGATTTAGTTGTTTATAACTGGGATATTTATTTTGCCACTGCCGACACGCTTTTTAAGGCGGATACCGCCGGCACGTTATTGCCGGTTTTAGTGAACAGGCCGCAGACGCTGTTTCTCGGAGAGGCTTTCTGGGTGGGTTGTGGTGGTTCAGAAGAGGCGGGCTGGGGATTGTGGTATCAACGGAGCGGGGCGTCCTGGCAGAGGGTTAATTTTGCCTGTTTGGTTTCGGGGGTTATTACCGACTGTGCCTTCGGTAAAGACGGCAGCGCCTATCTTGGTCATAATTCTTCCTGGTTTTCACGGATAATGCCAGATGGTACCCTGCGGGTGCTGAATTCGCCGTTACCCTGGGTTGTCCAGATCAGATGTGATTCCCGGGGGCGGCTGTGGTTTACCCATTTTTCCTATCAGGGCGGGGTAAGTATGTATGACCCCGAGGCAGATACCTGGGCGACTTTTCAGTGGGGCGAGACAAGCCGGAGGAATGTAATTCAGGCGTTTGGACTTGACCGACGGGACACGAAATGGGTATTTAATCTGGGCGGGACGATCATAGCGATTGATTCTGTCGGCAGACAGCAGGAGTTCAATCTGCCGGGACTGGTGCCGCCGCCTGGTGGTAGTTATGAGTTTGCCTTTGATTCACGCAACCGGGTGTGGTTGGGTATGACCAACGGTCTGGCAGAACTGGATTACGGTGGCACACTTTTTGATCTTACCGATGACCAGCACCGGCTTCACTCTTCCGGGTTGCCTTCGCTGGAGGTGCGTTCCGTGGTTGTTGACCCGCAGGACCGGGTTTGGGTTGCTACCCCGCAGGGGGCGGCGGTGTGGACCGGCAATGGGTTTGAAGTCTACAATACCAACAACAGCGGTCTTTTGTCCAACAATATCTATCGGGTGCGGTGTGACGGAAGCGGGAGGTTGTGGTTTCTTTCTGATGCCGGGTTGTCAATATTTGACGTTGCCACTGGTCGCTGGATTAATTATACCCCGCAGAACAGCGGCATGATTCCCAATCCGCAGGGGCTGGCGGGTTTTTACACGGCGCTGGAGATTAACGACCGAGACGGGGTTGCCGGTATCGGTAGTTTGCGAGGTTTTTCGTTTTTTAGTTTTCTCCCACCAGCGGAGACCACCGGCAGTGAACTGAGGGTCTATCCCAATCCCTGTGTGCTGAATGCCGCGGCTGGAGTGGTAATTGATGGCTTGCCTCCTGATGCCCGGGTTAAAGTGTACACGCTGAACGGGCAACCGGTGGCTTCGCTTTCGGTTAGCCCCGGGCTCGGTCGGGCGGTGTGGTATCCGAGAAATGTCGCGACCGGTCTTTATATTATTGTCGCCACCAGTAGCCGGGGTGTCCGAACCGAACGGGTGGCACTGGTAGTTCCCGAGCGCCGGTAAGGCGGGTTCCGGTTAAATTTACATTTTTGTTGTCCGCGGTGATGGGGAGCGTCGGGGTTTTGTTTTTTCTTCCTCGGTGTCCATCATACAGGAGTCAAAATAAGGACAGCGGGAGCAACAGTCGTCTTCCGCCAATTTCCCTTTTGTGCGGCACAGTTCGTAGCCAGCACAGGCACGACAACACATAGAGTAGAACCTCCTTTATTACGAAAGTAGTAATATGAGTTCCCTGATTAGTTCCGCTACTGTTGATGCGGTGGTAACCGGGCTGGGGTTGCGCGGGCAGAATTCAACGATATCGGCACCGATACAGTTTAGCCCGGAAAAATTGGCCAGCGTCTGGACAAGTTCCCGATAGGAACAACCGCCCGGTTGAGGGGTTTGAACGTCGGGCATCACTCCGGGGTCAAGGACATCAATGTCCAGGGTGATATACAACGGATGGTTGCCGAGCAGAGGCACAATTTTTTTTGCCGGGGCGAGGAGTTCAAACGGAAAGAGGTTGGGTTCCTTCATTTCTTCGGCAGTGGCGAAGGAGCGAATTCCCAGTTGAAAGAGTCGTTCTCGGGGGATGTGGTCAAGTACCCGTTGCATTGCGGTGGCATGGCAGAAGCGTTCACCCAGAAAATCTTGTCGCAGGTCGGAGTGGGCATCAAATTGCACCACGTAAAGGTCGGGGAAATAACCGACCAGTTCACCGATTATATGGGGAGTTATGGAGTGTTCGCCCCCAACCGCGAGCTGTTTTTTGCCCGCCTGATAGTTGCTGCGGGTGGTCTGGGCGATGAGTTCAAATGGCCGGGTGTTGGTTGTAAACGAGAATTCAATGTCACCGGCGTCGTAAATTGGTACCCCGGCGATATCTTTATTCTGATAAGGGCTGAATGATTCAATGTTTGGCGTCCCCAGCCGACCTGTTTCCGGACCGAATCGCGTGCCGGGAATGAAAGAGCTGGTGCGGTCAAGCGGCATCCCCGTAACCACAATTCGGGCGCGGGAAAAGTCTGAATTGGCAAAATAAGATGCCATAAAAGGCGGTAAAATATAAAACAATCGTTCTCCTATGTCAAGAAATATTCGTATTGGCGAGGTTTTGGTTAATGGCACGGTTCTACTTATAAGTAGAAAAATAGTAGCCCGCGGTTTTCTTGATAGGGTTATCGTTTTCAAAAGGTTATGTAAATAAAGCACAATTTTAGACCCCAACCCGGGAGTAGTTACCCGGGTGACCGTCTTGGGTAGTTATCAGGTAATTTGTCGAGTTGTTTTAGCGGTGATCTGCCGGATATTTACTAAAGGGTTGTGCGGAGGGATTTGCGGTTCTGGCCGGGTTGTGATCGGAGGCGCTGTTTTTTGATGTGGTCGGGCCAGGGATAGCAGCGGTTTAGATGTAGTTTATCATCCGGTTAGATGGCGCAGGGGGCGGGGTGGGGAAACGCCATTTGCCATCGGGGTGGAAACCGAGATTGACAGCGAGCATTTTCAACGCTACCCTTCGGATGGAGGCTCTTGATATGAAGCGTTTATTTGTCTGGTTTGTAGGCGTTTTATTGTTTTTTGGCTGTGCCAGGCAGAAGGGTTCGGCACCAGCCGCGTTTAACAGGGCTGAAGAGCCGAAGGGTAGAGAAGGTCCAGTAGGCAAGATGGTTCTTTCTTCACCGGCGTTTGGGCCGGGTGAGTTGATTCCTGAGCGGTATACCGGTAATGGTGAGGATATATCGCCCGAACTGGTTTGGGATAGCGTTCCGGCTGGAGTGGCAAGTTTTGCCCTTGTTTGTTCGGATCCGGATGCGCCGATGGGGACATTTATTCACTGGGTGGTATATAACATTCCAGGAAGTGCCCGGCGTTTACCAGAGGGGATAGCGTCAGATGAGGAACTGGTAGACGGAGCTAGACAGGGGGTGAATTCGTTTCAACGGATAGGATACAATGGTCCTAAACCGCCAATGGGAAAGCCCCATCGTTACTTTTTCCGATTGTATGCCCTGGATACGGTGCTGGATTTGCCGCCCGGAGCGGCAGCGGGCAGGTTACAGTCGGCGATGGCGGGACATATTTTGGCGGTAGGAGAATTGATGGGGAGATATGGTCGGTAGCGGTGAGGAGCGGTTTCCTCAGTTGCGCGGGCTGACAAGGGAAGATTTAATTCAGTTGCTTGAGGATGCGGCCAAAAACTGGCTGGCGCATGACGGGCTGTGGTTTCAGGCGGTGGAGGCAGAATTTGGGTTAGATGCGGCGATTCGGCTAGATCGGGAGGCGTGGCGACATTTTACCGTGGTTGAAGCCAAGCGGATTATGGAAAGGCATAAGATTTCTCCCGGGGGCGGCATTCCGATGCTGGTTAAGGCGCTTTCTTTCCGGCTGTATGCTTATATTAACCGTCAGGAGATTCTGGAACAGAGTGAGCGCCGGGTGGTGTTCCGGATGCGCGACTGTCGGGTGCAGAGCGCGCGGCAGCGTAAGGGGTTGTCCGATTTTCCCTGTAAGAGTGTGGGGCAGGTTGAGTATGAGTGGTTTGCCCGGACAGTGGATGAGAGGATCCAGACGCGGTGCCTTTTCTGCCCTCCGGATGAGCATCCTAAAGACGCCTGGTGTGCCTGGGAGTTTGTAATTTTATGAAAGGTGCGCTGCGCCGCTGGACAATGCGGGATACTCCGTTGTCCGAACGCCCACGGGAGCGGTTGGTCCGGTACGGAGCGGATAAACTTTCCGGCGAGGAGTTGTTGGCGATTCTCATTAGCCGGGGGACGGCCGGGGTTCCGGTAAAGGATATTGCGCACGAGTTGATGGTGCGGTTTGGGTCGGTGGCGGCGATTGCCGAGGCAACGGTTGAGGAGTTGAAGCAGATTCCGGGAATCGGGACCGCGAAGGCGTGCCAGTTAAAAGCGGCGTTTGAATTGGCCCGGCGGAGTCAGGAAGCCGATGGGGTTAGCGAAAGAAAAGAGTTGACCAATCCCGAGGCGGTTGTCCGGCTGGTAAATCCGCTTCTCGCGGAGCGGAAGAAAGAGAGTTTTTTTACCGTTCTTCTTGATGCTCGGAACCGACATATCCGGACCGAGAAGATCTCCGTTGGTAGTCTTGATGCAACCGTTGCCCATCCCCGTGAGGTTTTTAACCCGGCGGTCCATGACCACGCTGCGGCGATTATTGTCGTTCACAATCATCCTTCTGGAGACCCGACCCCTTCCGGAGAGGACATTCAGTTGACCCACCGGATCGCGGAGGCGGGCAAGGTGTTGGGGATTAAACTTTTAGACCACGTTATTATTGCCGGCAATAACTATTACAGTTTTCGGAGTCACGGGTTGGTTTAGAGGAATCGTCAGGCAGATGGTTCCGGCGGGGGCCACACTGCCATACAGGCCGAGTTGCCACAGCGAATTGCCTCGGCCGGGGTGATCTTCAGACAGCGCGGACAGGGTGACGAGCAGACAGTGCCGTTGGGTTCTAAAATCGCCTCTTCTTCCCAGTTGAAATTGCATTTTTCGCAGAAATACTCAGCCCAGGTTTCGTTGCGGTTACAGTGAGGACAGCGGCTCCGGCTGGTCATCTTAGTTAAATTTATAAAAATTGACCGCTGCAGTCAAGAGATGAGTTTTACCGCGGTGAGATTTTTATCACCGGCTCGCGGCCGGGGTGAGGCGGGGGCTCCAGGTAGGTGAGAAGGCGCCACCGGTGCGGGTGATCTGACGCTGGTTGGCGCCGTTCCAGTCCATGGTGTAGATTTCCCAGACGCCGGTGCGATTGGAGGCAAATGCGATATGCAGCCCATCAGGAGACCAGGTAGGTTCTTCGTTGTTACCATTGCTGGTGAGGCGGATATAGGTGTCGCCGAGAATGTTGGTTACACAGATTTGATTGGAACCGTCAGGTTGACGCTGGACAAAGGCGATGAGGTCACCTTTTGGTGACCAGGCGGGTGAGGTGTTGTAGGAGCCGGAAAAGGTGAGACGGTGGAGGTCGGTGCCATCGGCGTTGATTATGTAAATCTGGGGTGTGCCGGTGCGGTCCGAGACGAAGGCGAGCTGGCGGCCATTCGGGGACCAGGTTGGAGAGATGTCAATCGCTGGGCTGTTGGTGAGGCGGCGGAGGTTACGACCGTTGGCATCAACAAGGTAGATTTCCGAATTGCCGGCAAAGGAAAGGGAAATGGCAATGGTCTTGCCGTCCGGCGAGAAGGCCGGCGTGGTGTTTAAGCCCGGACGATCAGATATGGTCGTCACCCGGGATTGGGCAAGGTCCAGAATATAGGCATTTAGTGATTTCGTGCTGTAGGAGCAGTAGGCAATCTGGTCACCTTTTGGGGACCAGTCGGGAAAGAGCTTGAGACCACCCGAAGAGGTGATTTGCTTTATTCCCGCGCCGTCGTAATCAACCACTGTTAGTTCCTTGTGACCGGGGCCAAGAAGCCGGGAAAAGGCGATGCGGGTGCAGCTGACCCCCTCCTCGCCGGTGAGCAGTTTTATCACCTCGTCGGCCATCTGATGGGCAAGCCAGCGTCGGTTTTCTATGATGGGATAGTTTTTGCTGGCGATGAGCCGGGAACTGGCGAGGTCGTAGAGGCGGAGATTTACCAGGGGTTTGTTTTGCTGGCGCCGCAGGTCACCGCAGATTAAAATCTGAGCACCGGTGGTTGCCCAGCCTTTGAGGTCAGGTTTTTTTGGGTCGGTGGAGAAGTTATAAACCTTACCCGATTCCGGTTCTTCAAATGTGAAGTAAAGGGAATAGCGCAGGTCAGCGGCAAATACGTTCTGGATTTCTTTGAGCAGAGCAACGGTGTCCACCCCGGCGTTTTTGGGGACGGTAAAATCGGCAATGACTAGGCTCAATCGTTTGCGGCCGCCGGAAAGGGTGAGTTTCAGCCAGAGTTCATCGGCGGTAAAGGTGGGTTTTTCCGTGGTATCAGGTGTCTGCGCAAGCAGCAGAAGCGGCAGGATTCCAGCAATTGTTAACTTTATCAAGTTTAATAATTATTGATGTTAATTCCGCAAAGTCAAGAAAATTTCGCTGCGGTTTGGTTTGATTTTAACGATAAAATCGTTATAATAAATATTGTGGAAGGAAGGGATACAGCGTCTGGTATCTGTATTCATTGTGGTGCCCGGATTCGTCAGCAGCCGAAGTTCTGTCCATTCTGTGGTCGTCGGCTTGGAACCGGTTTGGCCGAGAAATCGGTTGCTGCTAAAGGGCGAAGGCGTCTGTTAGAACTGGCACGCCCGTTTCCCCGCTGTAGTGCATTTCAGCATGAACTGATGCAACAGTTGTTTAAATTTCGGTTCTGTCCGGATTGTGGTTTGCAAATTTCTTGGGGCCCGGCCGGATTTGAGCCGTTGTGAACGGGAATTAGCGCTTTAACGAATCAGGGGTAACCAGTCGTGGAAAAGGAAGTAGAATCTTCCGATGAGGAGAGATATTCGGGCCATCACCGTGTAACCAAATGAGGCACCAAAGGCAAGCATAATAAAGACAATGCCGATTCGGGCAAGGACGTTCAGCACCTCGGTATGCTCTCGGGAGAAATAGAAATAAAACAAAGTGGAGATGACGCCAACATAGAGCACGATATTGTTTAAATTAATCAGCGGTCTTAAGGTGTCGGATATCTGGGGTAATAAATAGCCCTGAACGGCCGCGACCAGCCCCAGGCCGGCACCGATGCCGATGGTAAACGATATCGGCCAGCGAGAAAGCCAGGTCAGTTTCGGAATGGAACGGAAGAGCATAATTATACCCAGAAGGGCGGGGAGGAGGAGAAGGTATGCTTCCAGGTAATTTCGTGTCGCAAGGTTAGTCTGGAAGGCGCCGACCAACATCGGATAGACATCAAACGCCCAGGCATAGATGACGGCGAAGCCCGCCGAGATGCCAACGTAGATATGTTCAGCGGCCCGGTAAAACGGATTGTCCCGGTAAAGAAACGAAAGAATGGCAAGGGTAAGCAGGGCAGCGAGCCAGGTGCCGATGATATCAAGAAACATTTAACTGCGCCTTTTCCGTCGGGAGATAAGAAAGCCGATGTTGCCGATAATGAGCAGGAGGATGAGGAGAGCGTGGGCAGCGGACTGGGCGGGCATGCCGAGGGTTGCGGAGCCGGGTTTTGCCACGAGCGCTTCGTATTCGGATGCGCCCTGGAGGCCACCGATGATGCCTTCAATCTGATGGGCACTGTAGTATTGAAACATTCCCGGGGCGTTGACGCCGGTACAGCCAACAATGATTTTTTGTTTAAACCGGGCACCAGCGTATTGAATCCAGGCATCGGCGACCGGACCGTGGGCAAGGGTGACGAGGAGAGCGATGTCGCGGTAGTTGTGTACCGAGCGCATGAATTCAAAACTGTCCAAGGGAACACCGCGGTAGTCGGTCTTAAAAAAGTCCCGGATCTCCCGGCCGATGCCGACCATCATTGCGGTAGAGCCGGGACGGTAGCCGATGTTGACGTAGTCTTCTCCGTAGTTTTTTTGGTACTCCGGGGCGACCTGATTCAGGGCGATTTCGCCCAAGGGCAGTCCCAGTGCCAGTTGGCCGGTGAGAATTACTTTCAGGTCTTTCTGGAAGCAGTGCCGGAGAATCGCGATGAGCATTGGTTGAACCTCTGGCGCCGAGGAGGGGTCAAAGTCAATTGAAATCATCACCACTGAACCGGGCGCTAACCGGTCCACGGCGTTAAAGGCGTTGCGCACCGGTTCCGATACCCGGACCGATATCCGGGGTTTAATAATCAGGGGAAGGATAACCACTATCGCCAGGAGCAGGTAGATAATCCGGCGGTCAATGGTGGCGAGGCGTTCGGATAACTTCATATCTTACGATGAAAGGTAGGTGCGTTCAATGCCGAGGATGATGCGCAGCGACATTGCGATGCCGCCAAGCGCCAGACCAATACCAATCCCTCTGCCTGCGGCAGCCTGGGGAATTGCCATCAACCAATCTTTTACCCGGGCGAATAGTTCAATTTGATACAGGGCAGTGAGGTCGGTTTCGGGGAAGAGGATATGGATGAAGTGGCTGATGGAACGCCAGATGGAATTGCCAAGCGGAACATTACCGAGCATCACCAGACAGGCGGCGATGAGGAGTAAACTGGCGGCAAGGTTGCGTACCCGGAAGGCACGATAGGCGGCAGAGAAAATAAAAAAGGCAAGGGTGGCGAACATCGTTGCCTGGAGGGGAATAATCATATATTTGTAAAGCCACATGAACGGTGCCCGCAGGGCAAACGGGCTGGCAAACTTGAACCAGGAATAAAGTCCTAACCCGAGGGTGGTAAACAGACTTAGTATCAGAAGGAGGCTATAAAACCAGCCCTTTTCCCGGCGGATTACTTTGATGAGGTGATGGCGGGTGAGGGAGTCCAGACCGAGGAGAAATGTAAATCCCGAGATGATCGCATACCAGTTGAGGAAACGAGATTCCAGGTCGCCAAATGGTTTGTGGGGGATGAAGAAGGCGACGATCAGAAGCAGGGCGGTGAAGAGAACGATAAGGAGGGGGATGTTACGCTGGAGCATAGGTCAGGAGGGGGGCGAGAACCAGTTAACGATTTTTTCAAAGACGGTGGTTATCAGAGGCAGGCGCGTTTCTCCGATGGCACCCAGTGTGCCGAGAATGACCACCCCGGTAACAAGCAGAATCAAGGTAATTTTAATAAAGTCCTCTCCTTTTATTGTGCCCAGCATCGCCGGTTCCGGTTTCAAATAACAGGAGGCGGCGTAGATCTCTTCGCCGATCAGGGTATAGTCGCAAGCGGCGACAAAGAACGGCAACTGGGTAGTTTCGGTGGTGCCGGCGAGTTGGATGGCGCCAACGGTATGGCCAGTTTCGGCAAGGATGAGTGATTCGGCATAGAAATAGCCCAACCAGAAAATGGCACCGGGTTGTTCGCGCAGAATAATGCCGTCAACACCGGCGGCGTAACCAAACTGGTCTGAGGTGATGAAGGTAATGTTGTCCGGGTTATAGAGGTCGGGCCTGCCCGCTTCCGTATACGCCTCTTTGACTGTTTCCTGGGCGGCGGTCATAACAATGGGATCAGAGTTGGGGACGACAAGCCGGACCGCATATTCGGCGGATTTTCGGGCAATTCGGCGCAACAAGGGGAGAGCGGCGATAACCACCATATCGGTAATGTAACCGAGACCAAAACTGAAAAGGATCGGTTTTCCCATTTCGGTTGCTCTGCCCAGGGCGTCGTCAATTGCATCCAGTCCGCTGATTTTCCGGATGAACATTTTGCTTCCTTGACGCGCCCGAATTATATAATAGAGAAAAAGCGCCGAGATGATGAGGAGGAGAACAAGAACATTGCTGCGGCCGGTGTTGAACCATTGGGCGCTGGCAACCACCGGCCCGACAATCGGGGAACTGGCTGATTCCGCTGCCGAGTAAGCGCGGACAAAGTAGTAATAGTAAACACCGTCCCGGAGCGATGAATCAGCGTCAAGATATTCGGTGCCGGTAATTAATTCTTCGGCAGTGGCGACAAACCCGGTAGCGGGGGCATCCGAGCGAAATACCCTAAACCCGATGACCGATTCAATCGTTGGATGGGTCCAGGTAACTAAAATTGCCTGTCCCTGGTCATTCGGGTTATCCTGTACCGTGACTGAATCCGGCGGGGTAATCGCCAACGAGATAAAAAGTAGACAGTTTATCAACACAGCGCTGGTATGAG
>FMJZ01013250.1_pt1 | contig 63428 bp, 71 predicted proteins | sample 1987881 | NCBI WGS metagenome assembly FMJZ01 (sample SAMEA4378227, study PRJEB15110) | soil metagenome | biome: soil; feature: Field; material: Soil | place: India | collected 2015-03-11 | depth 0 m
GGGTAACTGAATGCCGCAGGAAACAGTTAAAGCTGAAATCTGCAGAATCCTCAACAAGATAGGCGCGCTACAGTTTGGCGCCTTCAAGCTTACAAGCGGGAAAATAAGCCCCTACTACATAGACTTGCGGGTGGTTCCAAGCTTCCCAGACGCCTTCCAAAAAATCTGCAACCTCTACACAAGTTTTGTTAAAGAGAAAATAGGCGCGGAAAACTTTGAAAGAGTGGCTGGAACACCCATGGCGGGCATGCCCTTCGCCACTCTAATCGCCTATAACATGAAAAAGCCTTTCATATACATTCGGAAAGGCGTGCGACTCCACGGAAGACAGAGAAGAGTTGAGGGCGTCTTAGCACCGGGCGACCGCGTCTTACTGGTGGACGACCTTATCACAACAGGTTTGTCGCTTAGACGGGCGGCTAAAGCTGTTGTCGCCGAGGGCGGCGTTGTGAACGACGCTGTGGTTCTCCTTGACAGAATGGAGGGCGGTGAAGAAAAACTTCGAAAAAGTGGGATTAAGCTTCACGCGCTTCTCAACATAAGCGAAGCAGCAAACATGCTCTATGAGACAGGCGCCATAAACGAAGAACAATTAAAAACAATTTTGAAGCAGGTTAAAAAGGGATAAAAAGCGTTAGGAAGAGTTTAAGCATTTTATTCGTAGAATATTAGCTCCTTCTCCTCCAATATTCCGTGAAGCTTATGGACAGCATCATAGACATCATGCTCTCTTTTGGCTCCGGTGCAGACAAGTTTTCCGCTTGCAAAAAGCAGTATAACCACTTTAGGCTCATCCATTCTGTAGATTAGTCCCGGAAACTGTTCAGGCTCATACATGGTTCTTCCAAGCGTATAAGCTGCTTTCTCCAAGTCTATCATGCCGCCCAAACTTGCGGAAGCAACAATGTTCTGGATTTTCAGCTCCGGTTTGCTGATAATTATTATTCCGCCCCTTTTCAACTCTTTAATAACTTTCATAACTGCTCTACGAGCTTCCTTTTCAGATTTAGCGCCTGTGCAGACCATTTTTCCAGAATTGAAAATCAAAGTGGCTGTTTTAGGTCTTTTCAGCCTAAAAACTAGTCCTGGAAACTGTTCTGGACGATACTCTACTCCTGGATAGCCTTTGACAACAGCGTTCAAGTCCACTTTCTGGTTCAGAGTTGCTGATGCAACGACGTTTTCTATGCTTATTACGGCTTTAACTTTAGGCATAAACACCACTTCTACATATGAAGTTTTAAATACCCTTTATAAAGCCTTACATGCATAAAGCTTTTCCTAAACGTTTTCCGCCCGCCTTCTTGATTTCCACGCTTTAACATATTTGAAAAGCTTCCAAACATTAAATATTGCTAATACAATGATGGAGAACTGGAACCACGAAAAGGTTGGAACCCCCAACCGTATTCCATTGTTAACTTTCCAATCAATCTTGTAGGTTAAGAAACCTTGAGATAAGTAGACTTCACTGCTAAATTCTTCATGAAACTGCAAATCGGAAAACAAGCCCCTGACTGTTGCTTGCGGTGGAGTGGCGCCTGGCTGCCAAAAGGTGAAGGAACCCAATAGACTAAAAATCATAAAACCAACAATTATTGCGTTTAGAAGGATGTAAAGGATTAGGTTTAAGTCGATTTTTATGTGCGGCTTTTTTTCTTCAATGGATTGTTCCCCTTCTGTGGGTTTTTCTTCGCTGTAGGAACCTAAGGGCAGCATCAGAATTATGAGGATTACTAGGAAAATGAGGAATACGATATACATGTTTCTCTCTGAATGAAGAAATAGAGGTAAGTTACCAACGTAAGGAATTCTTGTGATCACTTTTCCAATAAGGGATGTTGAGGGCCATGCGGGGTCGTCTACACCGCTGTTGTCCCCGCGTGTTGTGATATAATAAACATCATTTCTAAGCTCTATTTTGACTGCTCTGTGAACGATTAGCTCGTTTCCCCTCTTGTAAACAAGGATATCTCCAGTAAGCCCTTGCGGGTCGGCGTTTATTTGAGCTGGGTCTATTTTTTGGACTATTATTAGGTCTCCGATGTTTAGGGTTGGAAGCATGCTTCCAGAGGCTACCGCTAAAGCTGGGTATGGTGTGCCCAATGCGGTTTGAGCAGCGAAATAAAAGCCAAAAACTATTACGATTATTAGGGCGACGGTTATGGCTGTTTGAAAATATTCGTTTTTCCATAGTCTTTTAAGGGTTTCAACTGCCAATTTTACGCCTTCTATTAAGCTTAAATTGTCTTGTTGAATATGCCTTCCAGATTTTAAAACTTAACGCTTTAATAGAAAGAAATAAAAGGGGATTGTGGAAGGTTTTAGGCCTATATTTCTATGCCTTCAGCGCCGAGTTTGGCTTTACTCACGATTCCCTTAAATTTTTTGCCGCATTTTGGGCATTCATACATGCCGAAGATGGTCATGGTAATCCTCATTTTTTTATCCGGGAAAGGGGCGATAAGCTCCCATGTCTTATAAGGGTCTTTAACTTCTGTTCCACATTCTGGGCATACGTTTTGTTTTGTTTTCGGCATGATGGTCGCCGTCTTAGGCTGCTGTTTATTGAGTTTAGACCTTTTTCTTGCTTAAGACTTCTCGGAAGGACTTCTTACATTTGGGACAGTCGAAAAGCCCAATTTCCAACTGCATTCGCTTTCCAGACTTGTCGGGGCGCCCAGCCATTGTCCACTTCTTTTTAGGAGTAGCAACTTGGGTTCCGCATTTTGGACATTTAGCCATTTATTTTCCTCCAACGTTCTCGATATCCATGGTTTTCTTATGATGATAGATAAATAATTTTCCATTGTTTCGAATTTAAAACAACTGTACGAGGATTGAAATTTAACATATTTCTTGAAAAACTATGTTGAAACATCTTTAATGCTCTTTAATGGCTTTTCCTTCCTTGTCTAGGTGTTTGCTGTAAGCCAAAAATGGAATCACCGACAGGGTGAACATGCCGAGAAGCATAAAATAGCTCAAAAAGTTTTCCTCCGAGATGAAAAGACACGTTGGCATTAGGTTTACTATTCTCCCAACCATTAAGCCTATTTCCATTAGGACAAGGATACTTGCGTAATATTCTCGGCTGAAGGGGTCTCCATAATGGGCGAACCATGAAATTGTGAAAGCGCTTGCCAAACCAGATAAGCGGATAAAAGCACTATTTCATGGGGTGTGGAGGCGAACCCTATTAGAAAGAACCATGCAGCGTTTAACATCACACCTACGATGGTGAATTTAACGCGTCTCATTTTAACATCTGAAAGCCAATTGACAAGAAAGGTTATGGCAGATATTACAACGCTGGTTGAGGCAAGGACAAAACCCATTCTGGAAATCGTTTCCGAAACCCTACTAACGAAAAGTGGATAGGCAAGCCAGTAAGCCTCCGACATTCCAAAAAGGATAAAAGTGATGAAAAAGATGGAAAATTTTCCGCTCCATGGAATCGACAAACGGTAAACTTCTGATTTAAACTGCACCCGCATGAAAAAGGTTAAAGCAACGAAATATAGGATTATGGACAATATGAGAAGAAAGTGAAAGCCAAAGTTTTCTATAATTAAGCCTCCAGCCGCTGGACCCGCAATGCTGGCAATCGACGGAATTATTATGGAGAAGAGGCTTACTGAGCGGGCTCGAATATTGGACTCGCTTAGCCTAAACTGTAGAAGGTTAAAGCTGGGCCAAAAAGTGGCTATGCTCAACCCGTAGGTGACGCCTAGCACCACTGAATTCTTAACAAATATTAGAAGAGTGTAGAAAAACATTGTGGACAAAACGCCGAAGCATATTACTCGCTCGAAACTCTTGACAAATCTAAGCAGAGTGATGGGCAAAAGTCCTATAATCGCAAATGTGGTTAGCAGCAGCAGGGCTATGTCGCCTATGCCCAATCCAAGCTCTAAACAGTAGACTGGGAGAAAAATGCTCGTCAAATTGCTGGAGAAAAAGTATATACTTGAAGCAACTCCGAGATTTTTGAAGTCGCTTGTCTGCAAACCACTCCTCTCTACGCCTTAAACTAGCAAATGGCATAAATAGTTTAAGACTTTTTTCGGTTCTGAAAGCTATCTAGACTTCTTTGAAAGCTTTTTCAATGTTGCGGCAACTGTTATGGCTGAGATTGTTAATGCCAGAATCATATGGACGTGGGAAAACTCTGGGGCTGACTACGGCGTTTCCGCGCCGGCTTATCTATATAAGCTTTGAGAAAAGCGCGCCGCTAGTCGAGGAGTTTGCTGAACCAAATATATGTTTGACTCTGCTTAAAGCCAAGTTTTTCCATAAAACGTATGCCCGCCAGGTTTGTGCCTTCGACGTCGACAATGGCTATGCGGGCGCCCTTCTCTTTGAAGCGCTTTTCCAGTTCCCTGTAAAGCCTTTTTCCAACGCCTTGCCGCTGCCTCATTTTTTTAACGGCAGCCCACACAAAATAGCCATAAGTCCACGGGCTGAAGGGTCGCTTAAGAATAGTGCCTAAAGCGAACCCCACAATCTTCTTCGAGTTTACATCTTCAGCCACCAAGCAGAGTTCTGGGTCTTCTTGAAAAAGCGAAAGCAACTCGTTTATGTTCCATGTGCGGTACGTGAACTGCAGTTGTGAAGGCGTGAAGATTTTCTCGCTTAAGTTCCAAACTTCCGGCAAGTCCTCTAGGGTCATTTGTCTAACTTCAATCTCGCTTTTCTTCTTTTTAGCTCGTCTAGCCTTTCTAGTCAAACCTATTCCTTCGCTTCTATCCTTGAAGAATTAAGCGATATAAAACTGTTTTAGGTTAAAAGCTGAAACTGAAAACTAGAGAGGGGCTATCGCTATTGGCTGTTCCAAGCTTCAAAAAATGTTTTTACCGTTAAAGTGCTTAATTGTTGGGTGGTGGAACAAGTGGAGCTTTCTCCTTTAAGCGACGCAGTTAAGCGAACATGCAACGTGCTTAAAATTGGGGCTTCCATGCAGGTTTTGGATTATGAACAGCGCTTTTCATCTTTAAGGAATTTCTACGAAAGCCTCCTCTCAAACCTTATAAAAATGGGGTTCAATAATGAAGAGGCTTTTGAAACAGCCCAAAAATTTTTTGGAGCAACTTCTGTGCGTTTCGCTGGTATAGATGGAACCATGTATTCACGTCCGCTTTTCGACCTTGTGGTATTCTTCGGCGGCGCCTATGCCTCAACTGGAACAATAACCTTCTGCAATTATAAGCCGCCCATTGTCAAGTATGATGAGCGGACAGCTCGTCAAGGCGCGGGCATCTCAAGCGTTGTCCCCATATATGTCAATGAAATTCCAGACGTGGACCAGACTTTTTTTGAGGTTTCACAGCCAGACGAGGTAAGCCTTGGAAAGCCCCTTACAGAAGAATCCATAATTAGCAACGCAACGGTGGCTAACTGGATAATGACCTTTGCTGAATACTATTTGGCTTATAAGCTTGCCTTGGACAGCGAACAAAAGATTCGAATAATCCTTTTAGACAGAAGCCTATCAATTGAACGGGCAAGCCTTCTATACGACACTTCAAAGCAAGTTTTGTGGGAAGCAAAAAGCAACATACTCGGCTACAAAGTTGACGACGAACCCATAGACATCAACGAATTAACATTGGCAAGGCAACACGTCTGCAATGAAGATTTAGGCTTGCCGCCTCCGAGAGCCGATTACTTACGCTATGCAATAGTGAACCTTCTAAGGCGAAAAGGCGCACTAACGAAAAAGCAGATTCTAGAAGAATTTGACATAAAAGACGAAAAAAGAGTGCAAAGGGTTGAACGCAGTCTTAAAAATCTCGTGAGAAAGGGCTTTTTAAATGAGAAAAACGAGGTTTACGCCCTAACCCCAAAATATGGGAGAACATGGGAGCGCATCAAAAAGCTAGTTACAAACATAGGCGACAGATTCTTTTTTGCAGAAAACCCTGAAACAGCCAATCTCATGAAAATAGTGAAAGATGGAAAGGAGCATTGGCTGACAACCCTTGATATAGCCTTTCTAACGCTTTTCACTTTACACATGCTCATGGAGGAATGCTGGAATAGGCACATATTGCTGGTAGGCGTGACAAAGGACACGGCGGCAAGGGACTTTAAACGCCAACTCATCCCAATAATGCATAACAACGACTTGTTGAAGGCGAATATTTCACAGGAGAAACTTGAGAAACTGCCCAACACAGACCGCATGATACTCCAGTCGGCAAGCATCCTCAACTCAGACAAAATCACGCCGCCATGGAGCCTAATAGAGTATGATTCCGCCTTTAGAACAATGGTGCTGGACAAAAAGAACCGCAAAGGCTACGTTTCAGGCGCCATAAAAAACAAGATAGGTCTAGAAAAGACTTTTCTGAAAACTTACGTGCAATTAAGCCAAGCTAAAACAGACCCCATGCTTAGAAGCAACGTTCTCCTCGTAGACCGTTTGGTTTATCCCGAATACGATTATAAGCCGGAAAACCTTGTGGAGTTTTGGAATGAACTCAGCGACGGCGCAAAAGAACCCGTTGAAGTCATTCTATTTGTGGATGAGGATGCGTCGAACAAGCTGCAGAATCTAACCATGAGCATTCTTGTGGCTATGGCGCCATCCAACATTCCAGAGGCTTTCGGACACAACACGCCGCTTTTCATCGCAGACAAAATCGCCAAATGGAACTACAGCCAGTTTAAACGTGTAGTAGACACAACAGCCGAGTGGATTCTCAATAACCATAAATTGAGAAAGTTCATATTTTATATGAGCACCTTTAGGGAGAGGCGAACAGCCATTGAAACCGCAAGAAGAGAACAAATTTAACAGCTTATGCTTCACAGACTTTGACGGAAAATTCCACGCAAGACTAGCCGCAGTAATGCCCCGCTTCTTCGGCGGTGCTGAAGAATCCAAACTGGCAGGGACAAGCGCCCGCTACAGTTGCCGAATAAAGGTGGAATACCAAAAAGACTTGATGGGACTGTTGGAAGAGGGCATGCTTCTAGCAGTCAAAAACTTTAAACAAGCGCTTCTTGGCGAGGAACACTACACGCTTATGGAAATAAGCCGAGTTTGGCCTGAACACTTTGGGCTTAGAGGCTTGTCGGATCATGGCTATTATCCCATGCAGTTTGAAATCATCGAGCAGTCAGAAGCGGATTGGCAGACCGACGACCGTTCAACCATGATGATTCAGATAGACGCCATTCCCATAAACTACGACTTGATTATTGGCGAAAACTGCGATTTCAAGTTTGTTAAGGGCTTCTCCTACCCAGTTGTGGGTAGCCCAGTCTATATCCTTAACAGTGAAATGATAAACCGCATGTATAACCAGAAAATAGCCGAGAAGATTGGCATAGACCCCTCTAAAACGGTTGATGATGCGAGGCTTGACCCGAGACTTGGAGTTGTCAAAATGTTTCAAACCGCAAACACGGTGATTCCTATATACGTGGATTTTGAAAAGCTTGTGCGTTACCATTTTGGGGTTTTCGCCTTCACTGGCGGCGGAAAAAGCAATTTGATGTCAAACATTCTTAGGCGGATTTTGCTCCACACAAACGACGTGAAAGTCGTGGTTTTCGACATAAGCTGCGAATACATATTCCTACTGCTAGACCTGCTTGCAGATGAAGAAATCCCTTCAAAAATTATCCTCGAACATAGAATTGACTCCATAGAACAGTTTTTCAACACTGTTGTCAAGCCAAGAGAATATGAAATGGACGAGAGAATTAAGGCTGGTTTAAGGCAGGTAATGGAGCAGAACAAAGTGGCATTTTACACTAGACCAAAACAGAAGATTCCAACCTACGCCCAGTTCCTAGAGGAATTAAACGAGCAGAGAAAAAGCAGCACGGACAAACCCCACTACTTAAACGCCATAGACAAAATCCACGACGCCATACTGGATTATATGGAAAATCACGGCTTAAGCGAAAATCAAGAAGTAAACGAGGAATTCATCAAACACATCGACGGAATCTGCATAGAAACCATAGAAGAGTTCAAAGTTCACGAAAAAAGCGGCTTATACGCTTGGGCAACAACCCGAAACACCATAATCGACCAAATAAAAAGAAGACGTGAAGAAGAGAAAAAAGAAACTGGCGGGCTAACGGCGGAAAAAATAAGGGAGCTCTTAGAAGGCGAAGCAAGGCTTGTCTGCATCTCCATATCAGACCCCCTCACAATAAAAGAATTAGTCATAACGTTGACACATGACTTACTCATCCGCAGAAAACGCATGTTTCAAGTGAAACCCTACATCTTACTGGTCTTCGACGAAGCCCAAGAATTCATCCCAGAACTTTCAGGCGCGGCGGGCATAGAAAAGAAATGCAGCAAACAAGTCGAAACTCTGCTTAGACAAGGCCGCAAATACGGTTTAGGCGTATGCATAGCCACTCAGCGAATCGCCTACCTAAACACTAATGCCCTACAACAACTCCACACATACTTCGTGGGAACACTGCCACGACCCTACGACCGCGCATTAATAAGTGACACCTTCATGATAGACAAAGGCATACTGGAAAAAACTTTAGAGTTCGCCCCCGGCGAATGGCTCCTGTCAAGCTACATAGCCACAGGCATAGAAAACGTGCCCATATTCATAAAGGCGGATAACGTAGAAAAAGAAATAGAAAAATTCCTAAAAAACTCACCTAGGTAAGCTCTACATCATTCCACATTTTTTAAGAAGCCTTTGCCATTTTAAATCGGTTATTTGCTGGATTTCGTCTATTAGCTTCTCGTATTTTGGCGTGAATAAATGCCTAAACCGTCCCTGCACAGCCAAATACTCTTTAACTGGCTTCTTCTTTTGAGGTGCTAAGGCTATGGCTTTGCTGGGCGTTGACAGTTGGTATTCGCCTTTCACGGCTTCCCATAGTGGGAATATGCATGTTTCCACCGCTAGCCTTGAAAGCTCTATAGATTTTGCTGGATCGCTTCGCCAACCGCGGGGGCACGGAGCAAAAACATGAAGGAAGGCTGGTCCTTCCACTTCTAAACCTTTACGCACTTTTGTTATTAAGTCCCGCCAATAATATGGCGAGGCTGTCGTCACATAAGGAATTTCATGGGCCACCATTATGTCGGCTATGGGCTTTTTAGCTTCAAGTTTGCCCGGTATGACTTCGCCAGCTGGCGATGTTGTTGTAGACGCGCCTAGAGGTGTGCCTCCGCTTCTTTGGATGCCAGTGTTCATGTACGCCTCATTATCGTATAACACGAATAAGAAGTCGTGGCCTCTTTCAACTGCTCCTGAAAGCGCTTGTATGCCTATATCGTATGTGCCTCCGTCTCCAGCAATGGCAATGACGTCCACATGCTCATTTTTTATTCTTCCCTTTTTTCGCATTATTTTTATGGCGGCGTCTATTCCTGAAGCGTTTGCAGCCGCGTTCTCAAAGGCTGTGTGGAGCCATGGTAAAGCCCAAGAAGTGTATGGGTAGATCGTTGAAACCACTTCCATGCAGCCAGTCGCCGTCGTTACAATGGTGGGTCCTCTAACAGCCTTTAATATGAGCCTCATAACTGTTGCTGGAGCACAACCTGCACATGCTCTGTGTCCAGACATGAAGAGGTCTGGTTTTTCAGCTATGTCCTTTGCCGTAAACTTCCACTCCTCAATCTGCATTCACGCATTCCTCCTATTCCCTTAACCCAACATACTGTATTGGGGTTTCAACATGTTTTTTCTCAAGGATTTCTTGAAGGTCTCGGTAGATTTCGCGTATTTGCATGGGGTTTGTGTCTCTTCCGCCCAACCCGTAAATATAGTTAACTATGAAGGGACATTTGTCACAGTCGTACAAGGCGTGGCGAACTTCATGGAAGACTGCTCCGCCGTAACCTCCGAAACTCATGCTTCTGTCCATAACAGCTATTGCCTTCACGTTTTCCAGCGCCTTTTGGATTCCCTCGACTGGCAACGGTCGGAAAGTTCTGATACGCAGTAGCCCAGCTTTAACGCCTTCGGCTCTTAACTCGTCAACAACGGTTTTAACGGTTCCAGCTGTTGAGCCTAGGCATACGGCGGCTATTTCAGCATCTTCAAGGTGGTAATAATCGAGAAGCCCATCTCCATAGCTTCTGCCACTTATCCGCGCATATTCATCATGCACTTGCCGTATAACTTCAAGCGCATTTTTCATAGCTTCTTCCTGTTGACGCTTAAACTCGAAATAGTAGTTTGGAAAAGCCAGAGGCCCCATTGTCATGGGGTTTTCGGGGTCAAGCTTAAGCAGCGCCAGTTTTCCTTCATGGGTTAATACTTTTGGAAATTCGCGAACTCCAACAAATTTTTTGACTATTTCGTCTGGAAATACGTTTACATTTTCAACAGAGTGGCTTAACTGAAAGCCGTCGAGGCAGACCATGGCAGGTAAAAGAACATCTGGGTGTTCAGCTATTCGAAAAGCCTGTATGACCGAATCGTAAACTTCCTGCGCGTTTTCCGCGTAAATTTGTATCCAGCCACTGTCCCTTTGCGCCATTGTGTCAGATTGGTCGCCGTGAATGTTTATAGGCGCTGACAGGGCGCGGTTTGCAATAGCCATAACCACTGGGGCGCGGCATCCAGAAGTCACAAAAAGCATCTCGTGCATCAAGGCTAGACCCGCAGAAGCTGATGCAGTAAAGGTTCTTGCACCGGTAAGGGATGCAGCAAGACACGCTGTTAAGGCGCTGTGTTCGGATTCTGTGCAGATAAACGCTGTTTCAACTTCGCCGTTAGCTACATACTCGCTGAACCTTTCAACAATTATTGTTTGGGGCGTTATGGGATAAGCAGCTACAACATCAACATCCGCCTGTTTGGCTGCATAAGCAACGGCTTCGTCGCCGTTTAAAGCCAAAACCTCCTGTTCAACAAGTCTTTTCATTTAATCCGCCTCCTATTCAAGTTTCATTTCTATCGCCTTAACGGGACACTCGTTGGCGCATATTCCACATCCCTTGCAAAAGTTGTAGTCAAACTCTATGTCGCCCTTGTCGGATTTCCAGTGTATCGCCCCATCTGGACAGAAGATAACACATAACAAGCAACGAGTGCATTTTTCCAAGTCTCTTACGGGCTTGTAGGTTTTCCAGTCTCCTGTTAAGAATTCTGTGCTGGGTTTCCAGCATACAGCGGCTATAGAAATTTCTTTCCAACCTTTTTCTTGGGATGTCATTCTGAACGCGCCTCCTTGTAGGCTTCCTCTATAACTGCAAAGTTTTTCTCCGCTACATCTTTTCTAAAACGTTCTTTAACCGTTTTCTTTATGCTTTCTAGACTAACAACGCTGGTTGCCCGCGCCACCGCACCAAGCATGGCAGTGCTTGTTATGGGCAAACCTAAAATTTTTATAGCTATCTCTGTGGCTGGAACTGTCCAAATTTCAAACTTGTCCGCTTTAAGCATCCGTTTAACTTCAGCGGAATTTTCCCTCGAGTTGACTATGAGTTTTCCATTTTCGTTTAACCCTTCAGTCACGGGCACAGACTTAAGCAAAGTCGCGTCTAAAACAACAACCACATCTGGATTATAAACCGCACAGTGCATCTTAATGGGCTCAGTGCTGATTCTGGTGAAAGCTGCAACCGGCGCCCCCATTCTTTCGGGGCCGAACTCTGGAAAAGACTGAATGGATTTCCCTTCATAGACCGCGGCTTTTGCCAGCAATTCGCTGGCTGTCCATGCACCTTGGCTGCCTCTTCCATGCCATCTGATTTCAAGGACTCTTTTCAAGATTTAACTCTCCATAGACTTCTGAAAATGGTAACACTGCAATATACATTTTTCTAAACAAAAACCTCAAAACATGCATTTGAAGCGAATTTAAGCTTAAGATAATAGGTCTTTTAAAATTTCCTTGATAGGCATTTCAAGGAGCTTTCTGACACGGTTTAAAAGTTTAACGCCGTTTTTTGTGGTTGAATAGTATTTGATGCGGCGTCTCCCATTCTTAACCCACTTTCCACGTATAAGCCTATTCTCCTCCAGTTCATAGAGAAGCGGGTAAACCACTCCAGAATGAAAACTCCACCCGGTCAACCTTTTCAACTCTTTTGAGATGCTATATCCAGACATGGGCTTCTGGTTTAAAAGCCAAAGAATCAAAACTCTACTGAAACCCCTAATGGCGGTTTTTAAAAGGTTTTTCTCCAGCTCAGCCATCGATAACCATTTCACCTTTCGGACATTTTAAACGCTAGCTTTAATACATAACTTGAATATAAGCGCTCTTGCCTAACGGAAAATTGATATATCATAATCTAAAATATTTTTCTGAAGCCTATGGTTAAAATCGGCGACATGCTCCTACATGGTCTCGAAAAGCCAATCATAATTTGGCTTCTCTCCCGCAAGCCAAGACATGGATACGAGCTAATAACTGAATTTAAAAGGCTTACAGGAAGAAGACTGAAACCCAGCATAGTTTACCCCTTTCTCCATCGGCTTGAAATGGAAGGATTCGCAAGCAGCCAATGGATGGTTAAGGGTCGAAGAAAAGTCAGGCATTATTCCCTAACAAAAAGGGGAGAAGAACTCCTTCGAAAAATTCGAGAAATATTCGCCAAACCAGTCAAGGAATTTTTCATAGAAATAATAGGCGAGAAAAAAACCACTTAAAGCCCATCAGTCCTTACTCATACCATTTAAGAATAGCCTTAACAGCCCTATCAGAATACCCCATCTTTCTAAGCATTCTATAAAGCTGTCGCTTATCCACAGGCATCAACCAAACAATAAATATCCCTCAAGCTCTCATAATTCATATTCCAAATACAGATACATCCCAAAACCAACATAAACATAACAAAATAGGCGCACATCCAGCAAAAGGAAAACGTAAATGAACAAGAAATTCAATAAAAATAAACCAACCCACAGAAGTGGCCGAGGTGAGGTAGCCTGGAAGCCTACAGGCCTGTGGACAAGAAAGCCGGCGGAAAGCCTGGCGCCCGGGTTCAAATCCCGGCCTCGGCCCCTTATATGGTGCTCCCACCCTGGAGTCTAGTGCGGTTGTTGTGTCTTCTGCTGCTTTTGAAAATGCTATGAGGCTTACGAAGATTGGGAAGCAGAGCTAAGAGCAAAAGTGTGGAGTATTGGGAGAGTTTGGAGGCTAGGCTGCCAAGGATGTTGTTGCATATGGGAAAGTTGGTTAAGCTTAATGTTTTAGTGCATGGGAAACTTGGGTTCATGCTCGAGTAGCAAAAACTAGAGGGGGTAGGCCCGTATTGGCTTTTCCGCAAACCAATAAGGAGCTAGTGTTTTGTGGCTTGCTGGCAAACGCAAAAATGACTAGACGGGAGGGGGTAGGGAAAATAAGTGGAAAAACGGTTTATTTTCCATAAAAGTGGTGTTAACTGTTAGTCCTTTTCACGGCGTTCACCGTTCTCTTTAATAGCAGTTGAGCTGCTTCTTGGGTTGGCCATCCGCCTAAACCACAGTCTGGACCAGTAAAGGTCATTTTTTCTCCAAATCGTTCCTTAGCCTTTTCAAACCTCCGTTTTATGGTTCGCTCATCCTCGACCATCTGCCAAACCTGCGGTTTTGTTATGCCTTTTTCGTGAAGTTCTGCCATAATCGTATCTATGTCTGTTCTGGAAATGCCCACGCGAATTTGTTTGTCTGCCTTTTCCAACGAGCCCTTTGAAATACATTCCAAGTTTTTGGGGGAAGCGGCATATTCAATTGAAACTACATCGATGTTTTTGGCTTCTAAAATGTCTGCAATTCTGGATGGAGAATGCAAATGAATCTGCCTCGCAACACCGTTAAAATCGAAGGCTTTTTCCAAAACCTTCATAATTGCGTCCTTGTCGGCGGACACCTCGCGAAACCCGAAGCTTGGCTCGTCTATGGAGACAACTTCGGTTTTTACATGTTTAGAGTTTAGAAGCGAGTTTCTTGCAAATCTCCGCACTGTTTCCGCAAACATTAATAAGACATCTTGGTATGGGGTTGTTCCAATTTCTTTAAGGTAAAGCTCTAACGGTCCAGTGACACAAGTTCGGAGTGCAATTTTCTCCATGCCAAACTCTTCGCAGAGTCTTTTCGCTTCTCTGCTAATCACGTAAACCTCTGGTATGACCGCGTCTTTTTCATCCACTACATATGTGCCCTTTTCCATTGCCTTATGAATTGTTTCAGTGAATTGTTTGCATATGTCATAGTGCTGTGGGTAGTTGGCAACATCCAAGCCAGCTGCCAACTTCATACGGAAAGAGGCAACCACAACCTCGTAGAAGGTTTTATAGAGAAATTCGTTTTCGGCAAAGTCTCTGCCTTCAACTGCCCATGCTCTAGCCAGCCTATATGCCTCTTCAAAGGACTTTCGCTCAACATGTTGCGGAAGGGGAAAGCTTCCCACGTCGTCTACAAGGGTTTGCATGAAAAAGACTAAGCAGACAACGATAATAAAATTACCCTTTATTAGGCATCGGTTAAAAGGCGAGAGCAACAAATATAAGCATGTTTTGTTTCATGAACACTAATTGGTGAAATAATTGTCTAGCATATGGAAACTTCGCCTCTCAATGATTGCATCCCTAGCAATAATCTTCACTCTGTCAACGTTGGTCTTAGCAGTAATCCTAAGCCTTTTCCAAGTGGGCTTAATCTACATCGGGATATTTGTGATAGCCTTCAACATCCTCCAGTGGCTAATATCGCCATACATAATTGACACCCTCTACCGCGTGAAAGAAATTCCAAAAAGCGAAAATCCAAAGCTTCATGAAATGGTTGACAATCTCAGCAGAAAAAGCGGGATAAAGAAACCGAAACTTATGCTTGCACACATCCCCATACCAAACGCCTTTGCCTATGGCTCGCCAATAGCTGGAAACCGCGTCGCCGTCACAAACGGACTTTTAAAAACCTTGAACGACGACGAGGTTGAGGCAGTTATAGGCCACGAGCTTGGACATTTAAAACATCGAGATGTCCAAGTGATGATGCTTGTTTCACTTCTTCCAGCCCTATTCTATTACATAGGCTACTCGATTATGATGTCTTCCATGTATAACAGACGAAGAGAAGAAGGCAGCGGTACGGCATTGCTGGGCATGGGTCTGGTGGCTTTTTCAATGTTCTTAATTTACGTTTGCGTTTCTTTCCTAAGCCGTGTCAGAGAGTACTACGCTGACAGACATAGCGCCACAATTGTGGAAGACGGCGCAAGAAAACTTTCAGTAAGCCTAGCAAAAATAGTCAACACAACCAAAAACATGAGGAAAGCCAGAAAAGAAGTACAGCACCTAAACGCCTTCAAAGCCCTATTCATAGCAGACCCAGACCGCGCAGAAGCAGAGTCGATAACGCTTTCATCGATGGCAACTTCAAGTGACCAAAAACTGGTTCAAGAAATTCTCTCCAAGAAACTGACCACCCTTGACAGAATCAGCGAAATATTCTCAACCCATCCAAACATTGTAAAGAGGCTGAAGGCCCTACAAGAATTAAGCTGAAAAACTCTGTTTCTAAAGAAATCCCTTAAATAACCAAAACATAGACTACTAATTATTTCTCCAGAGGCGGGAACATGAAGCAAGCTCCTCAAATAATCGCAAACGCAGCCGCAGAAAATAGGAAGTATCTGCTTGAAACCGAGGCGAAAACAATCTGCATGGAATACGGCATACCCGTTACAAAGTTTAAACTCGCTAAAAACGAGGCTGAAGTCGTCAAATTCGCAGAGGAAATAGGATTTCCAGTTGTTTTGAAAATTGTTTCGCCAGACATAATCCACAAATCAGATGTCGGCGGAGTAATGCTAAACCTCAAAGACAAAAAAGAGGTTAAAGCCGCCTATAGACAGATAATGGAAAATGTCAAGAAGCATAAGAAAGACGCAAAAATAGTCGGCGTAATAGTGCAGGAAATGGCTCCACCCTCAACAGAAGTCATAATAGGCGCAATAAAAGACCCTCAGTTTGGTCCCGCCCTCATGTTTGGACTTGGAGGAGTCTTTGTCGAAATTTTAAAGGACGTCACCTTCAAAATAGCACCAATAACCGAAACAGAAGCCCGCGAAATGCTAACAGAGATTAAGGCTTACCCGCTGCTTAGGGGTTATAGGAACATGCCTCCAGCAGACACTGAAGCCATAGTGAAAATTTTACTAAACACTTCGAGACTTGTCTCTGAGTATACGGAAATTAAGGAGCTTGACTTAAATCCAATAATGGTTTACACGAAGGGAGCAAAAACAGTAGATGCCAGAATCATCCTTGAATAGTTACAGAAGCTTAGCTAAAAACGAAATCTTCTCTAAATCTTCAATTCCGCTGGAAACCCCATTTTTCCTCAGACTAGATGGATGGAAGTTTAAAGAGCTTTCAGAGGCGGTTAACGCCGAAAAACCCTTCGACAAAAATTTTGCAGAATGCCTAGTATATTCTGGCAGAGCGCTATTTGAAAAAGGGTTTAGTCCAGCCTTAATTTATATAGTGAGCGACGAACTAAACATTTTATTCACAAGTCCAGCGCCCTTTCGTGGAAGAGTGGAGAAAATAGACTCTGTCATAGCCAGCATGGTTTCAACAGCCTTCACCTTGAGCTTGCAAAAGCCTTTTGGCAAAACAGTTACAGCTGCTTTTGACTCGCGAATAGTCATCATGTTAAACGAAGAAGAAATATTGGAATATATGGCTTGGAGGCAGACCAACGCATGGAGAAACCACAATAACGCTTACGCCTATTGGCTTTTCCGAAAAATGGGACAAACTCCTAAAGAAATCGCCAAAAAGCTTAGAGGAATGAAAACCGACGAAATTCACGAAACACTTTTTATACATGGAATAAATTTAGCTCAAACACCCCCATGGCAGAGAAGGGGGGATCCTCATATACAAGGAACCCTACCACAAAATAACCGCAGAAAAGCAAACCATCCGCTGGAAGATTAAAGAAAACTGGGATTTACCCCTCTTCTCCAAAGATAACGGAGTAAAATTAATCCAACAGATTCTTGAATGGGTAAGAGAGAAAAGGCGGACCTAATTGTCAAAACAAGAGAAGATCAGGAAAATCGAGGAGTTAAACCGTAAACTTTCGTTTTTAAGGGAACAAAAGGAAAAACTTGACGGCGAAGCCAAAGAACTCGCCGAAAAAAGAAATAAGCTTAACATGGAATTCAAAGCCTTGCAAGCTGAAATTTTAAAGCTAAAAAACGCCAGAGACGAAATAAATGCAAGAGTTAAGGAACTGAAACAGCAAAGAAGCCAAATAAAAACAGAGATTGCCAAAAAAATTATGGAACTTAAAAATTTAAAAAATGAAATTGGGATTTTGACGAAAAAGAAGCCACCTAAAAGTTTTAATACACTTCAAAAAGCGATTGAAAGCATCGAATGGAGAATTCAGACAACACCGCTAGATCTTCAAGAGGAGAAACAACTCGTCGAAAAAGTTAAACAGTTAGAAAGCCAGCTTAACGTCTACAGAAAAATAGAACAGTTAAGCCAGAAAAAACTTGAAACGAAAGCTGAATTAAAAGCTCTCGAAGCAAGAGCTAAACTTCTCCACGAAAAAATAGTAGGAGAAGCAGAGAAAAGTCAAAAAATCCACGAAGAGAGACTCAAAAAGATAGAAGAAGCTAAAAAACTTAAAACAGAAGCGGACAACATCCATCAACTCTTCCTTCAAATAAAAGAAAAAGCGAAGCCGTTTCAAGAAGAGATATGGAAGATTTTAGAAGAAATAAGAAAGTTTAGAAGAGAAGTTCTAGCGGAAGAGGAAAAGAAGAAAAGCGAAGAAAACCTTCTAGAAGAAATTGAAAAACGAGCGAAAGAAAAACTGAGGCGAGGCGAAAAACTGACATGGGAGGAATTCAAAGCCTTAGTGGAAAAGGGAATAGCATAAAATTAAAGTAACCTTGAACAATTATTGATTGGGAACAGAGAACAGATGACAACGAAGGAAGAAGAAAAAAAGGAACAGAAAAGAGTTTTGATTCTATGTGTGGACAGAGATGGTGACATAGGAACAAAAACGGCGATCAAGACACCTTTGATTGGCCGAGAAGAAAACCTTAACGCGGCAGTAGCCTTAGCCTTAAAAGATCCAGAAGAACCAGACGCAAACGCAATGTTTGAGGCAGTGCGCATCTACGACCGCCTCCTCAACGAGGAAAAAACAGGCGAAGTTTTTGAAATAGCCACAATATCCGGCTCAGAATTGGGCGGCGTCGGCGCCGACAGAAAAATAGTTGCTGAATTAAGTGACGTTTTAAATTCTTTTCCAGCAAACGAAGTTATTTTGGTTACTGATGGCTATTCAGATGAGGCAGTTTTACCTCTTGTGGAGTCCAGAGTGCCTGTCTCCTCTGTTAGAAGAATTGTGGTGAAGCACAGCGAATCAATTGAGGAGACAGCAGCCCTGTTCACAAGATACTTCAGGATGCTTATGGAAAATCCCCGTTACTCCCGTATAGCATTGGGACTTCCTGGAATACTTTTCCTGATATTAGGAATCCTCGCAATATTCGGCTTAGTTCATTACTATTTAATGGCGTTTATAATAGTCTTAGGAATTTTCATGCTCGTGAAGGGTTTTGGAATAGACAAGATGGCGAGAAAGTTTTACACTTGGATGAAGGAGTATTCTCCACCACCCCTCCCGGTGCAAATTTCAACATTCTCTACCATTGCAGGGTTTTTATGCACTGCAATAGGCATTTACCTAGGATGGGACGCCTCAATGGAACTAAACCTGGAATTTTCAAACTTGCTCAGTGTTTTACCACAATTTGTGGGCATTTTCATTAAAGGATCCGAAGACCTCATAATAGTAGGCGTGTGTACAGCGTTAACTGGAAGGGCTATACGTTGGTACTTTGAGAAGGATGCAAGACTTTTGCGTAACGCCGCATTAATAGTTTTAATCGGATGGACTAGACAGATTCTCGACGCAGCATCCGGCATTCTAATTAACCCCAAAGTAGGCTATGAAGCACTAATATTTTCAATAGTAATCGGTATCTTAATAGGCATAGCTTCATTGCTTGTCATACTTGTCATCCATAGATCAGCCAGAGGATTCTTTAAGGTGACGGGAGAGCAGAAAGAGTTTGAAGAAGGCTGAAATTGCCATTATCGGCGGAACAGGCTTTGAAAAAATGTTTGCAAACGCTGAAAGGCTACGCGTGGGAACGCCTTACGGGATTCCCCCACCATTATTCACTGGAAAAATTGGCGAGAGAAATGTGATTTTCCTCCCAAGACATGGACCGGAACATTCTGTCCCTCCCCATAAAGTGAATTATAGGGCAAACATTTACGCGTTACAGCAGCTTGACGTTAAAAGAATTATAGCTGTAAACGCCGTCGGCGCCATAAACAAGGACTTCAAGCCAGGCGACATTGTTATTCCCCATGATTTTGTTGATTTTACAAAGAATCGCCCCACAACCTTTTATGATGAAGCCCCAGTCACACATATTGATGTTTCACAACCTTATTGTCCAGAGATACGCGAGACGCTGATTGGATGTACTGAGAAGCTTGGCTTACGCTTGTGGAGCAGAGCTGTGTTAGTTTGCACTGAGGGACCACGCTTTGAAACTCCAGCTGAAATTGAAATGTTTAGGCGGTTAGACTTTGATGTTGTCGGAATGACAGGCGTTCCAGAGGCGGTGCTTGCAAGGGAGCTTGAAATGTGTTATGCAACGCTTTGCTTTGTTTCAAATATGGCTGCTGGCATGCAGGAACGCTTAACGCCAAAAGAGGTTTACGATACTTCAAAAAGGGTGCAGCTGAAAATAGAGCAAATTTTAATTGAGACTGTTAAGGCTTTAGCGGTGGAGCGCAGAGGCAAATGTCCATGTGCAAACGCCCTAAAAGATGCGAGGCTTAAATGATGCTAAAGACCATTCTCTCGGCTGTCGGCGCCTATAAACTCTATGAAAAGTGGCTGTGGTATCAAGTTAAAAACAGCGAAAAACCCGAACACATAGCCATAATCCTAGACGGAAACAGAAGATGGGCTTCAGAGAAGGCGCTTGCCCCATGGCTCGGCCACAAGGAAGGAGCTGAAAAAGTTGAAAAACTTCTAGACTGGTGTTTAAAACTTAACGTTAAATCTATAACACTTTACGCATTCTCAACAGAAAATTTTCGTCGCCCTAAAAAGGAAGTTGAAGAAATCCTGCAAATTGCCGGAGAAAAACTGCAGAAAATCTTGAAAGATGAGCGAATCCACAAAAACAAGGTACGTGTAAAAGTAATTGGCAGAATAAACATGTTGCCGGAAAACTTGCAGAAACTCATAAATGACGCGGAAAAAGCTACACAAAACTATGACCAACATTTTTTGAACATAGCCCTTGCCTATGGAGGAAGAGCAGAAATAGTTGATGCAGCGAAAAAAATCGCTGAAAAAGTGCAGAAGAAGGAGCTAAAACCGGAAGACGTCAATGAAAACCTTTTCGAAAAATACTTGTATACATCGCATCTACCGAAACAAGACCCAGACTTGATTATTAGAACTTCTGGTGAAGAGAGACTAAGCGGTTTTCTGCTTTGGCAATCAGCCTACAGCGAACTTTGCTTCCTAGATGTTTACTGGCCTGACTTCCGCCTCATCGACCTTCTGAGGGCTGTACGCACTTTCCAGAAGCGAAAGAGGCGTTTCGGCGCATAAAGCTGTACTAAGCTCTTTTCTTAGCGCTTACTATCGAGACGACGTCTCTGTCCTTAAGCACGTAGTCTTCTCCAACCCTTTTACGCTCTCTGGCTTCGACGGCGTAGATGAAGCTTTCGCCAAGCTCTGTGTGAATTAAATAGGCAAGTTCGCGGGCGGTTGTTCCATAAGGCACAATGTAGGCGTCCGGCAAAACCCTTCCGCTGTGGTCGGACAAGTGTTCCAAATCCTCCACTGGATAAACCGTAATCATGTTTAAGAGTTTAAAGTAAGCCATGTTTATTGCCTCTTGAACCCCTGTTGAGCCGAACTTAAGCAAGACTTTTTCCCTAATGGTTTCCAACGCTTTAAGCTGGCTTTCAGTCAACCTTTCACGATTGTTGATTTTGAAGTTGCAGTCTCCGGGTCTGTACTCTATAAGTTTTTTCTCCGCAGCCCTTCTTAAGGCAAGTTCAGCTTCGGCGCAGCATGGAACCACAACGTAGTTTAGCTTCTTAAGCCTTTCAAAGTTTTCTTCAGCTGTTGGCATGTCCATCTTGTTTGCAGCTATCAACATAGGTTTTGCAATTTGCCTCAAAGTGTCAATGAACATCAAAAACTCTTCTTCACTCCAAGCTGTGGGTTTGTCAGCGTTTAACCCCGCTTTTCTTACAGCTTCAAAAATGTGCATTCTTTTGATTGCCAGACCGCTGAGCCTCTCTTCCAGTATTGAAAGAAGGTCTCTTGACTCGGATTCGGCTGTTCTGGCAATTTTAGGCCAATCTCTTTTAAGGATGTTTGCCATCCACATGGTTATTTCATGCTCTAAAAACTTGACGTCTTCCAGCGGGTCGTGTTCTCCGGGCTTGCATATTCTTCCTTCAGTGTCTGTTCCTCCAGAAGCGTCAACTATGTGGATGAGCACATCGGCTTTTCTTATCTCGTCAAGAAACTGGTTGCCCAAGCCTCTGCCTTGCCAAGCCCCTGGCACAAGTCCAGCACAGTCAATGAACTCTACTGGAATTAGCCTTACCCCGTCGAGGCATAGGGAGTTTACAGGTGTATCTTTAACGCCGAATTCCTTGCAGACACATGGGGTTCTTACATAGCCTACTCCACGGTTTGGCTTAATTGTCGTGAAAGGGTAATTGGCGATTTCAGCTGGAGCCAACGTAGCAGCGCTAAAAAACGTGGATTTTCCAGTGTTGGGTTTTCCAACTATCCCTAGCAGCCTTGAATAAGATTTTTGCATTTAACTCACACGGTAATTTTACATGAAGACGCTTGCTATATTACTTGTGCTGACGGCTTCAAACAGCCTTTTTCGGAAACTGCGTCTGAGAAAAATCAGCGAGATAAGGACCAAAGCTAATGGAATACTGATGTATAAGGCGAAGGTTTTAACTAGAAGCATCCAAGCGTCTTTTAACGCCTTCTCAGCCCTTTCAAGTGCATAGGCAACGTCAGACTGGGCGATTTTTGGGCTTGCTTCCCAACGGTCCACAGCGTTTTGGATGTGGACTTTGCTTTCCAAAATCTCTTGCATAGCCCCCTGCGTTTCGGAAGAGAAAATTAGATTTGTGCCGAAAATTTTTCCGAGAAAAACTCCAAGTTCCGCTTGCCTTGTTTTTTGGACAGCTGTAAATATTTTCTCTGCAAACTGGTTGTCGCTGAATTCCCTGGGGGAGATTTGTTTAAATTGCACATTTTGTTTATCTTTGGGCTGTATGCCTACAGTGTTGTTAAAGATGTAGTTTGCGTAGGGTGTGGCTTCTGGTATGCTTTGAATTGAGCTTAGATGACTATAATCTATGGAATCAAAAAGTTGCCATGTAGCATCAACAGGTATCCATCCATAGTTTTCAAGATAGTATTCAGCCCACATGTGTCCATCCTTTATAACTTCGCCTACACGATGAAAAGCAAAACCGGCTTGAATTCTCGCTGGTATTCCAACAGCTCTACATAGGGCAACAAACAAATAGGAGTGCTCCGAGCAATCTCCGACGCCGTTTTCTAGAGCCCAGAGGGCTCCCCTTTCAGCATCTTGAATTTCATATTCCAAATGTTTGGTAACGAAACTATATATCAACAGCGCCGTTTTATGCGGGTCACTTTCGCCATTTGTTATGTTCCGCGCCACTTCAACTATTTTCTTGTTGTCGGATTCTATGAATTTTTCCGGTTGCGTATATTTCAAATAGAGCTCAGAATTTGTGTCATAATCTTCTACTAGGCTGGAGTTAACCAGATAATTGACGCTGAAAGCGAGCACATAATAGTCCAACCCCACAATAAACGTGCCTTGCGGCTGAATGATTATGCCGTCCCAGCAAATATACATATTTCCAGAACTATCATTCAAAAATAATCGCTCGTTAAATGCACTTCCAATCACCGTAATATTGTAAAGTATGGCGTAATGACGGGCCGTATCATTTTTAACTAAAGGGACGACAAGCTTTCCAACTATTCTTTTATTTGTTGGATTCGTTAATTGGATTGTGTGTTTAAGCTCGCCGACAAAAACATCTTTCACCTCATATTTTAAAACACCAGAATCTTGGATGCTTCCAAATTTAGGAAAACACAAAAAGGTAAATGTTAATAGAAATGTTGAAATTATTACAAGCGTTACGGTTACAGTGAGTAAATGTCCAGTTTTCATGTCTTTTCCTTGCCATTCAACACATTTAAAGAATAATATAAAAGTATCCAAACCATTAGAAAGGTAAACCAGAAGGAAAAAGGGATGAAGAAATTGACGTTAACTGCAAATCTAGCAAAAGATAAACTTGTTGAAATGTATAAGCTGATGGTTAAAATCCGCCTTTTCGAAGAGAAGGTTTTCGAACTCTACGCCCAAAACCTTGTACCCGGAACAATACACCTCTACACTGGACAAGAGGCGGTGGCTGTCGGCGTCTGCAGTGCCCTAAGAAAAGACGATTACATCACAAGCACCCATAGGGGGCATGGTCACTGCATAGCAAAAGGTGCGGACATAAGACGTGTAATGGCTGAAATCTTAGGCAAAAAGACGGGTTACTGCAAGGGTAAAGGCGGCTCTATGCATATTGCAGACTTTAGCATTGGAATGCTGGGTGCCACAGCCGTTGTAGGCGCGGGAATCCCAATAGCCGTTGGTGCAAGCTTATCCATAAAACTTAGAAAAACCGGTCAGATTGTGGCATGTTTCTTCGGCGATGGCGCCTCAAACCAAGGGACATTCCACGAAGGCATAAACATGGCGGCTATATGGCAACTGCCAGTAATCTTCGTCTGCGAAAACAACTTGTACGCCATGGGAACCCGCCAGTCAATAGCTATGAAAATCGAAAACATTGCAGATAGAGCCGCCGCTTATGGAATTCCAGGAGTTGTTGTTGACGGAAACGACGTTTTAGCCGTCTATGAAGCCGCCTCTAGTGCGGTTGAAAGGGCGCGAAGAGGGGAAGGCCCAACCATCATTGAGTGCAAAACTTATAGGCATAGGGGACATTCCCGGGTAGACCCAGCCAAATATAGACCCAAAGAAGAGGTTGAAGCGTGGCTTGCAAAAGACCCAATTAAACGGTTACAAGAAAGGCTTCTGCAATCCAATGTTCTCACAGAAGCGGAAATTCAGCGAATTGAAAGAGAAGTTTCCACTGAAATTGAGGAGGCTGTTAAATATGCCATGGAAAGCCCATATCCAGCGCCTCAAGAAGCCTTGGAAGATGTTTACGCTTAAAAGGAGAGAAACAGAACATGAGAAAAATATCCTATAGAGAAGCATTGCGTGAAGCCTTAAGAGAGGAGATGCGAAGAGACTCCACAGTTTTCCTTTTAGGCGAGGATATTGGCAAATACTGGGGTGGAGCCTTCAAGGTAACAGATGGGTTAGCCGAAGAATTCGGAGATGAACGGGTTAGAGACACGCCAATATCGGAAAATGCCATAATCGGCGTAGCTGTAGGCGCTGCAATAACTGGAATGCGCCCAGTGGCAGAAATAATGTTTGGAGATTTAACAGCCCTAGCCATGGACCAAATAGCGAATCAAGCGGCGAAACTGCGGTACATGTTCGGTGGACAGGCGAAAGTTCCTCTTGTGATTAGAACGCCTTTTGGGGGTGGAGTGAACATTGCCGCGCACCATTCGCAGAGCTTAGAGGCTTGGTTCATGCACGTTCCAGGCTTGCATGTGGCTGTGCCTTCCACGCCTTACGACGCCAAAGGGCTTTTGAAAGCCGCAATTCGCGGAAACAACCCAGTAATCTTCTGTGAACATAAGCTCCTATATCCTGTTGAAGGAGAAGTTCCGGAAGAAGATTACACTATTCCTTTTGGAGTGGCGGACATTAAAAGGGAAGGCGAAGACGTTACGGTCGTGGCTACCCTTTACATGGTTCACAAAGCCTTAAAAGCCGCAGAAATCCTAAAGGCTGAAGACGTAAGCGTTGAAGTTGTTGATCCAAGAACCCTTACACCCCTTGACAAAAAAGCTATAATTAACTCTGTTAAGAAGACGGGTAGGCTTGTTGTCGTAAGCGAGGACTGCAAAACTGCAGGTGTAACAGCTGAAATAGCCGCCATAGTCGCAGAAGAAGCCATAGACTATTTAGACGCACCAATAAAACGTGTAGCCGAACCAGACACGCCCATTCCCTTCAGCCCACCATTAGAGCAATACGTGATTCCAAATGAACAGGCGATAATTAAAGCCATAAAAGAAATAATTCAATGAAAACCTAAATGCTTCCCAGACGAAGTTGGTATGTGACGATGTTTAACTTTTTGCCCCATGGAGCATCTATTGTAGCTTCTTTTACCAGTTTAAAGCCATTTTTCTCGTAAAATCTTCTAGCGTGCATTTCCTCTTTCCCTGTGTTCACAAAAACATGGCTAACTCCTTTTTGTTCCATATCGAAGAGGGCGAACCGCAATAGTTGGGTGCCAATTCCCTTCCTTTCATATGGCGGAAAGACTACAATCCTATCTAATTCTGCAGTGTTTGCGTCTTGCTGAATAATCTGGGCGAATCCTATAATGTCGTTATTTTCAAATGCAAGGTAAAATGTCGCCCTTCCTTTTTCAATTGCATTTTGCAATGTTTCTTCTGCAAAAGCCTTTTCGACATAAATGTCGGGAATGCCAAATTTAACAACGTTATCGATGTAGATTTGGCTATTCTTGTCTTTTAAGAGTAATAGGAGCTTTCTGCTAAGAGCTTTTACGTCTTCATCATGGGCTTTTCTGAAAATGACCACTCTTATAGACGCCCCTAAACATTCAAATTCTAGTCAAAGCAAACAGCCTATAAAACATATCTGTAAAATTTTAAAATTTTTGAACCATGAGCGAAAGATGCCCTAGAGGGAACTTTGCTATTTCTTAAGCGAAAACAAAATAAGAGGCAAAAATGACATGACAACGGCGGAATCAACATGGTTACGAAGGTTGTCATGCCGAAGCTTAGCCTAACAATGAGAAACGGCAGCGTTGGCAAATGGTATAAGCGGGAAGGCGAAAAGGTTGAAAAAGGCGAGCCTATTGTCGAAATAATCTCCGAAAAAGCCACCTACGACTTGGAAGCCCCAGCTTCTGGCGTACTGCGGAAAATTCTTGTAGGTGAAGGAGAAGAAGCGCTGGTTGACGCTGTCCTAGCCATAATAACAGCGCCAGATGAACAGCTTTCAGAAGCAGAGATAAAAGTTTTGACAGAAGTGCCAAAAGAAGTTTCAGAAGAGGCTGAAGGTAGAATTTTAGCCTCGCCAGCAGCGAAACGTCTAGCAAGGGAATACGGTATAGACTTATCCTTTGTCCGCGGCACTGGTCCAGAGGGAAGAATAGTTGAGGAAGATGTGAGGCGTTTTATTGAAGAGGCACGCGGCGTGTTGCCAAAGATTAAGGAGATTATCCCCTTAAGCGGTTATAGAAAAACCACTGCAGAGAGGGTTTCGGCAAGCTTCAGAACGGCTCCTCACAGCACAGTAATGACAAGTGTTGATTTTTCAGAAGCTGTTAGATGTCATGAAAGGCTTCAAGTCTCTTATACTGCCATTATTGTTGCCGCTGCTGCAAGGGCTTTAACTGAAAACCCCATCATAAACTCGACCCTTGAAGACGACAAAATCAAGGTTTTCGAAGACATAAACGTTGGCGTGGCAGTCGCCACAGAACATGGTTTGGTGGTGCCAGTCATCCACAATACAGATAAGAAGTCATTAAAGGAGATAGATGCTGCCCTAAAGAATTTAACAGAAAAGGCTAAAGAGGGAAAACTGAAAAAGGAAGAATTAAGTGGTGGAACTTTCACAGTTTCAAATCTTGGCATGTATGATGTAGAGTTTTTTACACCTATCATAAATCCACCTGAAGCCGCCATCCTCGGAGTTGGAAAAATTGTTGAAAAACCAGTAGCCGTTGGCGGAAAGTTTGAAATTAAGCCTTTCACGACTCTAAGCCTATCCTACGACCACAGAATTGTCGACGGAGCCCCGGCTGCAAAATTCCTGCAAAAGATAAAGCATTATTTAGAGTCCCCAACCTTCTTTGAAGCCTAGGAAGGGGGGAGTGGGTGATTTGCGCTTCATAAAGGCTGTTCCGAACGTGAATAAAAGCCACACAATGACGCCGTAAACTGCTCCATTGAACACAGCCATCACAAGCGCTGTGGCGGATACCCCAAGGATCAAATAATCAGTTTCTGGAATTCCCAAAACTCCATAAAGTGCTTGTCCCGGAGGGATGTCGGGCACGGCTAGGGAAGCAATCAAAACAGCAAAAAAGACCACTAGAAATATTATGGCGCCTTAACCCCTCATCTCAATCCCAATAGCTTTAAGGTTGTCCAAGTTGAATATAAGACTTGCCGCAAAATGCAAAGCCAATTTAGCGGATAATGCTGCATGTTTGATTGCGAAAAGTCTTAAGTGTTTGGCTATAGAGAAACCTTTTGAGTCAAATGAAAGCTGCAATGTATTATAGCCAAAACGACGTAAGAATAGAGGATTTGCCAATTCCAAAGATAAACCGAGACGAAGTTTTAGTTGAGATGAAGGCTTGCGGTATATGCGGTTCGGATTTAATGGACTGGTATCTGAAAACTCGCGCACCGCTGGTTCTTGGACACGAGCCCTCTGGCATCATTGTTGAAAAAGGCGAGGATGTGGAAGGTTTCGACATTGGTGATAGGGTTTTTGTTCACCATCACGTGGCATGCCTAAAATGCCACTACTGCCTACGTGGAGACTTCACCCTCTGCCAACAATTCCACGAGACGAACATTTTTCCAGGCGGGTTTGCGGAATACTTCAGGGTTCCGGCTCCAAACATCAAGTTGGATACGCTTAAAATTCCGAGAGGCATATCCTTTGAAGAGGCAACCCTTATAGAACCCGTGGGATGCTGTTTAAGAGCTCTAAAAAAATGTGGAGTTTGCAAAGGCAACATTGTAGCGGTGATCGGCGCTGGAACAACTGGCATAATTCATACAGCATTGTCAAAAATTTTCGGCGCTGAAAAAACCATTGTAAGCGATTTAGCGGATTTCCGCTTGAAATACGCTGAAAAGTTCGGCGCAGATATTGCCGTAAACCCGAACAGAGAAAATTTAATCGAAGTGGTCATGGCTGAAACAGATGGAAGAGGTGTGGACTTAGCTGTTGTTACAGCTCCAAGCTTAGAAGCCTACAAGGCGGGAATTAGCGTGTGCCGAAAAGGTGGGAAACTTTGTGTTTTTGCACCAACCAGTCCAGGAGAACTTTTAGAAATAAGCCCAAAACAGCTTTTCTTCAACGAATTGCAGATAATCCCATCCTACTCAACTTCGCATATCGAGACAAAAGAAGCATCGGAACTTATTAGAACGGGGAGAATAAGGGTTAAGGATTTGATAACCCACTGCTTCCCCCTAGAAGAGACTGCCAAAGCCTTTAAAACCGCCCTAGAAAATAAGGAAAGCCTAAAGGTCGTAGTGTTAGGCAAGGTGTGAAAATGAAGGCTGCTATGCTTTACGGCATAAAGGACTTGCGAATTGAAGATGTTGAAACTCCAAGGGTTGGGGCTGGCGAGGTTCTCGTGAAGGTTAGGGCTGCCACCACATGTGGCACAGACTTGAAAATTTTCCAAAGAGGCTACGTTGAACGGGTCATAAAGCTTCCAACGGTTTTTGGACATGAGTGGGCAGGCGATGTTGTCGAGGTTGGTGCAGGTTTAGAATGGCCCCATAAGGGTATGCGGGTTCGCGCTGGCAACAGTGCGCCTTGTCTGCGATGCACCATGTGCCAAAAAGACAAATACAATTTATGTGAAAGCATGATTTGGCTTTGGGGCGCCTACGCCGAATACATCAAAGTTCCAGCCCGCATGGTCACCGTGAACATGCAAGAAATTCCTCAGCACGTTTCTTATGAAGAAGCTGCTGTTGCCGAGCCATTGGCATGTGTGCTCCATGGAGTTGAAGAGGTCGGAGTTAGGCTCGGCGACTCAATAGCCATAATTGGCGCTGGACCTATAGGGCTGCTACACCTTTTAACGGTTAAGAAAATGGGCGCCGAAAAAGTCATAATAGTAGACTTAGTGGAGGAAAGACTGGATTTTGCAAGAAAACTTGGAGCAGATGAAACTGTCAACGCTGAGAAGGAGAACATTGAGGAAAAGGTTAGGTTTTTAACTGGTGGATACGGCGCGGATGTTGTCATCGAAGCCATAGGCTTGCCAGCAACATGGGAGCAAGCGCTAAAGCTTGTGCGGAAAGGCGGAAAGGTTCTAGAGTTTGGCGGATGCCCTCCTGGAACCGAGATAAGGCTTAACACTGAAATGCTACATTACGGCGAAATCACAGTGTTAGGCACTTTCCATGCAACTCCACTGCATTTTAGGAAAGCCCTAAACCTAATAGCCTCCAAAACAATCGATGTAAGCCCTCTAATAACAAGAAGAATGCCCCTTGAAAGGATTAAGGAGGCTTTTGAAATACTTTCAACTTCGAAGAACGAAATTAAAATAGCTATAAATCCATAAAATAACAATATAGACGGCGAAGAGGGTTCATGGTTAAAGAAGGGTGCATCCTAAGAATAGCGAGAAAAGATTGGGTTGAAAAGGTTTTCAACTCAGCCATGTATTATACAAGTTCTCCAAGAAAATGGCAACCCGGACAAGTGGTAATATTCCTAACCAAAACGGAAAATGGCGACGCGTTTATAGGCTATGGAGTTATAGAAAACGTCTACGGGAAAGAGGAGCTTTCTGAAGAAGAACGAAGGGAATGCGAAACGTGGGGATGGCGGAAAGCCCTAGAATTCAAATACATTGTAAGATTTGACGAACCCTTAGCCATAAGGGAAACATTCCTAAAAAATCTAAAGCTTCTGGAAAATTTCTCCATGGCTTACCACTTAAAATGGAACAGCTAAACTCCATCATAAATCAAGCTGAAAGCCAAAAGCGTTAATCTACCAGAAGGGTTGTATGTATTCCCTAACTCTGAACTTGACACCCATTTCCTTTGCAATTTCCTCTAACTTTTCAATGTTAACTTCTGGAATTCGCACAGCGGTCACTTCAACGTCTAAAAGCTCTTTAGCCTTTTTGATAAACTCCAGAACGTTTTCAAATGCATTTTCAAAGGCTGGTCGGCAAACTTGGTTATAGGTTTCCGCATCATGGGCGTTTAAACTCACGCTTAGCTTGTCAACACCTGCCGTTTTCAATTCCCATACAACATCTCGGTCTTTGTTAAGCAGAAACCCTTGACCGTTTGTGTCCACTCTTACTGTTATATTTTTTCCGTAATACTTCCTCATCCATCGGGTAATTTCCACTACGAAGTCTAGCCTTGCCAACGGTTCGCCGAAACCGCAAAAAACAATTTCATTCCAATTTTTCCTGTTTATAACCTTTTGAAGCTCGTTTAAAACCTCGTTGAAGGTTGGTTCTTTTTGCAGTTTAAGGTTGAAGCCACATACTCCGTCCTTGAAATTCCTTAGGCAAAAGTAGCAGTTGTTAGGGCATTTGTTAGTTATATTTAAATAAAGATTTTTTCCAAGCCAATAGATAATGCTTGAGCTTTTCTTGGCGATCATTTTAGGGTCTCTCCCCTTTGAAGGGACAAGCACTCCCATTGTTGTAAACTGATATCCTTGGGAAAATATGTTTTCGATTAATTTCGCAAAAGGCATAGATCCTCGAATTTTGCTTTCGGATCCCCTTTTAACGAATACTCGTAAACCCCTCTATTCTTATGATAACAGTTGCTGAAAAGTGTAAACTCCTTTCTAAGTATGTGGGCAACGATAGCCACATGCAACCGGTCGGTGAATATTTTACTGGAGTTAGATACCGCTGAAACATAAGCTTTCAAAGATCCCCATTTAGAAATGTCTGCAACAAGTAGATTGCTAGAGTTCTCTCTAACCCCTTTGATTATTTGCTGCTTGGCTCTTTTGGGATTATGGATTCTCTGTCGCTTCTAAAGCATACAAGATTGTTCTTTCCAGCCCTAGATAAAATAAGCCCATCTAAGTCTTCCCGCGTTAAATACAGCGAAGTGTCTTTAGAAAGGCGAACTTCAACATTTTCTGGAAGATGCATCTCAGAGAGAAGGGAATAGCTGTACTTTTCTCGACAGAAAAGCGCCACTGGCTTTTCGCTTGCAAGAAGACTTTTAAAATCCGTTTTACGGAACCAGAAGCTGTTGGGAGCCACCGCCACCGGTGTCTTTTTTGAATCTTTTAATATCTCTTTGAGGAGGACAAGTCCATAGTATAGGTCGTTCATGTAGCCGCCGCCTTCAAATAGGATTAGCTCGACTTCTCTGGGAATCCTAAAAAGCCTAAAATGGAGGCCTAACCCGGCTTTGAAGGAAGCTATGTTTAAAAGGTATTTGACGCCTACACTTATCCGCTTTTTGTAAACCTCCTCCAAGTTCATATAAATGTAATCTGCGTCAATCTCTTTCAGCTTCTTTGTTAAACCCATATGGATTAGGGTGTCCCCGCAGTTTCCTCCAGGCGATATAACGTAGATCTTTTTATCTCTATTCTCAGCTAGGAAAGATTCAAACTCATCCATGGGTAAGCCATCTTTAGCCCATTCTTTTCCAACATATTTTATTAATAATTTACGCATCGACGCGGCTTTGCACTATTGTCTAGAATAAGTTTAAATGCTAATTGACGTCTATGGTTTTGTTATTAAAAGAGGCAGGAGGCAGTATGGTTAAATACGTTTTTGTTACTGGCGGCGTTTTAAGCTCTGTTGGCAAGGGTATTGTAACCTCCTCTATTGGGAAAATGCTTCAGGCAAGAGGCTTTAAGGTCACCGCCATAAAAATTGACCCTTATGTGAATGTTGACGCTGGAACCATGAACCCCTACATGCACGGCGAAGTCTACGTAACAGATGATGGCGGTGAAACAGATCTGGACTTGGGATGGTATGAGCGTTTCCTCGATTTAAACTTGAAAAAGGAAAATAATATTACGACGGGCATTGTTTACAAGGCAGTTATCGAAAAGGAACGCCGTGGAGATTTCCTCGGAAGATGTGTGCAGATTGTCCCCCACATAACAAACGAAATTAAAAGTCGCATACGTGGTGTGGCAGCAAACTCGGAAGTTGACGTTGTCCTAACAGAGGTTGGCGGAACAGTAGGCGACATCGAAGGCTTACCCTTTTTAGAGGCTATTCGTCAAATGCGTTTAGAAGAAGGCTATGATAACACATTGTATGTGCACGTAGCCCTAGTTCCAATTTTAGACGTTACAAAGGAGATGAAGACTAAGCCTTTACAACACAGCGTCAACGAATTAAGACGCATAGGCATTCAGCCAGACATTATTGTTGCAAGATGCTCCGAAAGAATAGACTCTGAAACTTTGAAAAAAATAGCCTTGTTCGGCACCATACCCGAAAATGCTGTTTTCTGTTCCTACAATGTCGAGTCAATTTATCAGGTTCCGCTTATTTTGGATGAGCAGGGAATGGGCAGTTTCATCTGTAAAAGGCTTGGATTTCCTGAAAGCAAGCCAAACTTTGAAGATTGGAGGAAGTTCGTGGATGCTATACTAAACCCCCAACACGAAATCCGCATAGCGTTGGTTGGAAAATATGCGGGATTAGTGGACAGCTATGTGAGCATGAACGAGGCGCTACGCCATGGTGGAGCAGCCTGCAGAACCAAGGTTAACATACATTTTATTGAAGCGGAAACCTTTGAGAAAAACCCAAGTAAAGTTCAAATGCTTAAGGATTTCGACGGAGTTTTTGTTCCATATGGCTTCGGTCCAAGAGGAACTGAGGGAAAAATCATGGCAGTAAAGTTTGCAAGGGAAAACAACATCCCGTTTCTCGGCATCTGTTATGGCTTCCAGTTGGCTGTTGTGGAATTTGCCCGCAATGTCTGCGGTTTGGAAGGTGCAAACAGCACAGAGATTGCTCCAAATTCGCCGCATCCGGTAATTGACCTCATGCCAGAGCAGCGAAGCGTAAAATATAAGGGGGCGACGATGCGTTTGGGCGCCCACAAAATAATCGTAAAACCCAACACGATAGCGCATAAACTCTATAAAAGTGAGGAAATTTATGAGCGCCATCGCCACAGATTTGAGGTTAACATGGAATATGCTGAAAAACTTGAGAAAGAAGGTTTAGTGTTTTCTGGGAGAAGTCCAGACGGTAGGAGAATGGAAATTCTGGAGTTGTCGAACCACTTTTTCTTTTTCGCTTCCCAGTTCCATGGAGAATTTAAAAGTCGCCCTGGAAGACCTGACCCAGAATACTATGGGTTTGTGAAAGCATGCCTAGATAGGAAGCTTGGAAAAGCTAAACCAGAGTTCTAAACATCATAAGCCTATTTCCTGAGCTATTTCCTTTAACCCTTTCAAGGATATTTCGAAAAATTCTTCCCTCGGGATTCCGATTTCCTCGCAGATCAGTATTCTTTCTCTGTCAGCGCCTCTTGCAAAATCTTTATCCTTAAATTTTTTGGCAACCGTTTCCACCTTTACTTCTGCCAATTTTTTGGATGGCATGACAAGGGCGCACGCCACCAATAAGCCCGAAATGGCGTCGCTGGCTATTAACGCCTTTTCCATTCTGTTTTCGGGTTTTATGCCCGTATGTTTGAAGTTGTGGGCTTTTATTGCCTTTAAGAGTTCTTCTGGCAACTTTTCCTTAAGGATTTCCGCTGCGATTAGGCTGTGCTTTTCTGGTGTGGCCTCGGTTTCCTCGTAGTCGATGTCGTGGATTAAACCTATTAAACCCCATTTTTCCTCGTCTTCTCCAAAATGCCTCGCCAAGCTTCGCATTATGGCTTCTACAGCAAACATGTGATAGAGTATATTCCTCTTTGCAATGTGCTTCTTAACAAGTCCAAGCGCTTCTTCCCGTGTTAACATCCGCATCACTTTATGCCTTTTCAGATAGCTTTAAGCCATTTAAAGCTTCTTTAAAGTCTATTCTTCAATTTTCCCATACATCTGGTCTGGCGTGAGAATTTTTGGACATTTATTGCGAAGCATACAGCGTGCTTCATAGCATAGGTGGCATGCGTCCGCGTAAACTTCGCTGTGGGGTAAATTAAACTTTTCAACAAGGGCTACTGGACCGCCGCGAATTAAAGGCTCGAGGATGGGATTAGCGTATGGGTTGTATTCTTCAATTATCCTTGCAAAGGGTTTTTGCCACGCGTTGCCTATGGATATTCCTTGGCAAACATGCACGTATCCCAATGGGTCGATGTGCACCCTCTTGGTGAAATCCTCGTAGGGGCATTTAGTAAATTGCCGCCAAAATTTCTTTTCAGCCTTATCTGCCAGTTTTAGGCATGCCCTACCGCGATACATAAGCTCTCCTAGATCCACCTTCACTCCTTCAATTTGGTCTGGGCAAGCTGTTTTTGATTCTGGATGCTTGATAGCGATTATTCCAACTTTTAAGCCAAGCGACTTTGCAGCTTCAACAGCGTTTTTCACTTCGGCGGTTACCCAGTTTTCTCCATGGTGGAGGTCGCTGCTTAGGGTTAGCTCCGCTTTTCCAACTTCGGCCAGTGGAAGAAGCCATTCCACAGCGTCTTCGCGGCATGTAGCCCAATAACAGTTTGAAAGAATCTCCACACGAAATCCCAGCTTCACGCTTTCCATTATGGCTTTAACCATAATTGGATAGTAAAGGAAGGGTTCACCGCCCTCGATGGAAACATAATCCACAGAATTAAGCTTCTTTGCTTCAGCCAAAATTTCGCTTATCTGCTTCAAAGTGAAAACGCCTTTAGCATTGGGGCTCCCCCAAACAAAGCAGTGGTCACATTCTATATCACACCTGTACGTAAGGAGAAAATGAACACCTTTCAACTCCATATGGCCACCAACACATATAAAATTGTTAATACAAGTATTTTGAATTATTGCAACCATCATGGGCGGATTTGGGTAAAATATATAATTCAGCAAAAGAATCTTGTGCGTCATTGTGAGATGCAAGCCCGCATGGTTTCCGCTAAACCTAAAGTCACATGGAAAACAGTGGTTATGCCTTTAATAGGCATAGCCGCATTCCTCCTATACCTTTACCTCTTCCAAGTTGACATACTTGAAATAATCACTACAATTCAAAGCGCAGATGCCCTCCTTTATTTTTTGGCTGCATTACTAGTTTTTGTCGACGTTTTTCTCTACGCGATGGCATGGCGCTGTCTCTTAACATTTCTCTCTGTGAAGCTTTCTGTTCTAAAAGCCTACTTGTATGTTTGGTATGGAACTTTTATTGACATAATAATCCCAGCGGAATCTATAAGCGGGGAAATCTCGAGAATATACCTGATAACTAGGGAGCATGGCAACGGCGTAAGCGGCAAGGTTATCGCCTCTTTAGTGGCTCATAGACTAATAAGCATGGTTGTGGGTGTTACAACCGTTATTGTTGGCCTAGTCATGCTTCTAACAGAAGCCAGCATCAACAGTTTGGTTTTCAACTTAAGCCTTTTCCTCATAGGCACAACCCTATTTTTTCTAGTTTTGATTCTTATGTTATGTGTTAGAGAAAAGTGGACTTTAAAGATAATCGACTACACGCTAGGAATTGTTGAACGCATCAGCAGGGGAAAGTGGAAACCAGCAAAGATTAAAAACGAAGTTGTTAAAGCAGCCGAAATGTTTCATAGTTCAATGAGAGAGTTTGGACGTGCCCCAAAAATAGTAGCTTTTTCAGTGTTTATATCCAGCCTTTCCTGGCTCTCTTATCTAGTTATCTCCTACATAGTTTTCCTAGCCATCAGATTTCCATATCCCCACTCACACTTGCGTCTATTGAGCATAATCCTTGTAACTCAAGCCATAGTTTCAGCTGTAAAGTCAATTCCGATGGGTATTCCTTTTGAGGTTGGGTTGCCGGAGATAACTGTGACAACCCTTTACACAGTGCTGGGCATTCCAATAGGCGTGAGCGCAACAGCTACAATTCTAACCAGAATCTTAACGGTGTGGCTGAGATTTTTCGTGGGATTCGTAATACAGCAATGGGTTGAAATTAAGGCGGTAAAGGCGTCGCTGAACAAGGGTTTGACGGAAAAAGTCTAAATCTTGCACCTATAAAGATTAAAGATGAAGACTATGGCTGTAACAATAGAAGATGCTTCAATCAGACATTTAGATAGGCTTTACAAAATTGAGATGGAATGTTTCAAAAGGGAAGCCTTCACGAAACAACAGATTGCCCAACTACTCACAAGCCACAATGCTATAAGCCTAATAGCAAAGGAAAACGAAGAAATTGTCGGTTTTATTATTGGCATGTTATACGTGGAAGACAACACATTGGTTGGACATGTGTTAACAATAGATATCTCTTTAAATCACCGCCGGAGAGGGGTTGGAATAAAACTTTTGCATGAAATCGAAAAAATCTTCAGGGATAAACAAGCAAGGGTATGCCGCCTCGAAGTAAGGGAAGACAACATTGCAGCTTTGAGCCTTTACCAAAAACTTGGATATAAAAAAGTCGCAAAACTAGAATATTATTATGGAGATGCCCATGGAATACTTCTTGAAAAATCTTTAGCCTAAATCCAGAAGCTTCAGCTTTGTCTTTTCGTCTAAAACCCTTTTTAGGTTTATTCCTCTACCTTCAATTATTGTGAGTTCCGCTGTAGCTCCTACAGGAGATTCTTTCATCAAATGACCACCGAAAGCCTCGCCTTTTTCGTTTGTGACAACAATATGCGCATGCACCATTAAATCGCCGTTTTCATCAACAGCAATGTTTCCCATGCAAGATGCTATTTCCAACGGTCCATCCAACCGTATATATTTGTATTCGTCTTCTCTATAATATCCCAATGTTGCGCTCTTTAGACTGCCAATGGCAATTATTATACCAGCCTTAACACGACTTCTTTCAGCTCTTTCTTTAATGGCTTCAGCCAAGTCTTCGTCTGTCTTTATCCGCGAAAAAATTATTCTTCCAATCTTCCCTTCCAACATGGCATTCACTTCGATTATTAGAGAGTTAAAACTAAACTCTTATGGTATTTTAGGCTTCCGAAAACTTGTCTTAAGCGTAAACCCTAAAAACAACTTAGCGCAAATTACAATTGTGAATGAAGTTGATGAAGAAGAAGGGCGGAAAGGGAAAATTTAGAAGGGCCATAATTGTCCTAATTCGAAACACTACATGGAGATGTGGGAAACTGGAACGCTTGATAATTGACCATCTTCATAGAAAGACTGTTGGGTTTGGAAAATCGGAGATGCCTTTAAACGAGATGTTACAGAATTTTAGGTTAACTGGCAAGAAGAAAAACGAGTTTTTAGACGCTGTGAAAAGGTTGGAGCGAAGGAATATAATAAGAATCCTCAACTTGTAAAGGGTTGTAGATAGAGGCTTTATCTAGGACTTTTCAACGAGCTTTTTAGCGTTTTCAATCCATCTTTCAGTAATTTTTGGGGAAACTTTAAGTTTGGAGGCTAATTCCTTAGCAGAAGCTTTAGCCAAGTCCTCAACACTCATAATGCTAAGCGTCTTAAGCTGTTCCGCTCTTTTTGCACCTATTCCTTTAACTTCCGTCAACTCTCGTCCAGCTGGGGCGGTTTCTTTAGGAATCTCTTCCTGCACTATTTGAGTGGCCGGCGGCGTTGGCGGAGGCGTTTCAATGGTTGTGGTTTTTGTTTCTGCCTTTGGTCTTTGAGTGTATCCAAGCCCCATAAAGAAAATCCCTAAAACAGCCGTTGTGACTATCCAGAGTTCTCTGTATTCTATTTGGTAAATGCACACTATTCCAGTCAATATAAAGAATATAATTGCCACCACGTATAGGGCATAATCTGACCGCATTTCTTCTTTCTCCCTAGCCACCTAATTTTTACGAAATAGCTTAAATAATTTTCTGCTAATTTCAAAAGAAAGATGGAATTGCGTGTTTTGGCTGATTACTTGAGCAATTCCTCTTCTGGCGGCGGTTTTCTTATCAGTCCTTCCTTCATTAAGGCGTTTAGGCTTTCTCTGGCGTTCTTTATAATTGCAACAGCTCTTTCGTAAAGTTCTTGCCTGCTTGGTTTGACTCTAGCGACTCCTTGCTCTATGGATTTTAAGGCGCAAGCCACCGCCTCGCGGGGGTAAACCTCCCACTCTTCCATTCTGGGCAGAATATCTTCATCATGGATTCCTCTTTCCTCTGCAAATTTGGCCAGTTCTTGGGCTGCTGCTATGCACATGTCATCTGTAACTGTTTTTGCTTTAACATCTAAAACTCCGCGGAATATTGCTGGAAAACCTAAACTGTTGTTAACTTGGTTTGGAAAGTCGCTTCTTCCAGTGGCTATTATGCGGGCTCCAGCCTCTTTGGCTTCCCAAGGCCATATTTCAGGTATGGGGTTTGCACATGCAAATATTATGGCGTCATCCGCCATTGAAGCCACCCACTCCTTCTTTATTGTGCCTGGTCCGGGTTTAGATGCGGCTACCACAGCGTCTACTCCTTTAAAGGCTTCTGCTATGTCGCCTGTTCTGCCTTCTGCGTTTGTTATTTGGGCCAGCTCAAATTTCCATGGGTCCTCTTCTTTTGAAAGGTCTTCCCTTCCAGCGTGGAGTATGCCCTTTGTGTCCACCATTAAAATGTTTCCCGGCTTCATTCCCCATCTTATTAGGACGTAGGCTGTTCGGATGTTGGCTGCTCCAGCGCCTACAAGCGTTATCAGGCTTTCTTGGGGTTTTTTGCCAACTATTTTGAAGGCGTTTATCAAGCCCGCCAATATCACCGTAGCGGTTCCCTGCTGGTCGTCGTGCCAAACTGGAATTTGAAGGCGTTCCCGAGCTTTTTCCAGAACATAAAAGCATTTTGGCTTTTCAATGTCTTCTAGGTTTATTCCGCCGAAGGAGGGTTCTATGAGTTCGCAAGCTCTAACGATTTCTTCAGGGTCTTTGGTTTTCAAGCATAAGGGGAAAGCGTCAACGCCTCCAAGATATTTGAAAAGCAAGGCTTTTCCTTCCATAACTGGCATGGCGGCTTCTGGACCTATGTCTCCTAGGCCTAAAACCCGTGTGCCGTCTGAGACCACAGCCACGTAGTTCCAGCGGTTTGTCAACTCGAAGGATTTTTCAGGGTCTGCTTGGATTTCTCGGCACGGAGCTGCAACGCCAGGCGTGTACCATATTGCAAAGTCGGCTGGGCTTGTTATGGCGCATTTTGGCATAACTTGAACTTTGCCCTCGTAAAACTTGTGCATTAACGGGGCTAGTTGGGCTGGCTTTTTCGCCTTTGCCAATAACTCTTCAACTGTGGGTTTTCTCTCCTCTTTTTCTGCTTGGCACATTATAATTCTCTCCATTTTATGAGATGTTTTTGTTTTGTATATTAGAGCTTTAAGGGTTGCGGTGAATTTTGAGAAAAACCTTCAAAATTGGCATAACCAATTTTTCGCTAACTAACCAAACGCTTCAAATTCAGATTCTGAATAACAAATTTTAATAATTCATATTCGCTGTTCATAACCCATATTAAGGGCGTTTGTACGTCGGAGCTAAATGTGGAACAGAGCATCTTAGCATAAGCAAGGAAACATTACACGTGTTTGGCAAGTGTGCGAGCAAAATTCCCTAAAGCGAATCTGTGGAGGATGCAAGGGTTGCTTAAAATCTACAAAATAAGCCTTTCAATAATGGTCGGCTTGATACTGCTATATGCGCTCCAAGGTTACTATCCAGATTTTATCGCTTATTTCTCTAACGCCTTTCCGCCAATAATCGCCGGCGCAACCGTCATAGTCTCCGGTGTTTCTTTGGAAAGATATTGGCGTAAGGCTAAAGGGCGGTTCCCCATTGTTTGGCTTTATTTCACATGTGGATTGTTTCTATGGTTTATAGGAGAAGCCGTGTGGGCGGGTTACACGCTGATTTTAGGTGTTGAGCTGCCTTACCCTTCTGCTGCAGACATCTTTTGGATAGCTGGATACATCCCCTTTTTCATCGCATTATACATGTATGTCAAGCTGTTCGGTCACGCATTAACAAGGAAAAATGTAGCTGCAGTCATGGCAGTTATGGTTACGTTAACCGTTGTGGTAACCGCCACGTTACTCGCTCCAATTTTAGGAGCTGAAGAAGATTTTGTGGCGATAGCCATGGATTTTGCTTATCCCATTCTTGACCTTTCGCTTCTATCCGTGGCGCTTTTAGGTTTGATAATCTTCTGGAAGGGAAAACTTGGGAAATTTTGGCTTTTCATTAATGCAGCCATAATGATGGAAGTGTGCGCAGACATTCTTTTCAGCTACACAACCGCGCAAGGCATATACTATAGTAGGCACATGCTGGACCTCCTCTTCGACTTCTCATACCTATTCTTCTTAATGGCCTTCTACATTCACACAAAGGAGTTTTGAGGTAAACGCCATGAGTCAGAAAAAGAACGCCTTCAAAAACGCTTTAATCGAGGCTGTTGATGAAGGCTTGCTTATGTTTGGAGAAAGCGGAAGAGAAGTCGTATTTTTCCGCCTTCAACACTATTACGCCCTTAAAAAAGAGGATATTCCAAGTAATCCTGAAATTTTTGTCCAATGTTTAAGGGAAATTTTCGGCTCAGGCGCAGAAGTAATTGAAAAAGCCGTCATTAAAAGTTTATACAAGAGGCTTGGAATAGAGTATAAGGAAAAGAAAGGCTTTGGCTTTTCTGATTATTTGAATGAAGCAAAAGCGTAGTCAAGAAACGGTTAAAGGCTTTAATCTAAACTATTCAACATGAGCAGCCTTTGGAAAAAGCTGAAAGATTCAATAGACCAGTAACGTTGCTGAGGAAAATGTAAACTAGCAAAGAGATTGCGAAAATATATGCGAAGATTAGGAGGTTGTCTAATATCTCCTTTGCCTAAACCCGCCTCTTCTTTCTCGCCCGCCGAAGTCTCTTCCTCTTCCCCTGAATGGGCGTCTTTGCTGTTCATAAACCTTTGAGGAAAGATTGTTCTCAGTGTTCACTTCGCCTTCCAGTGCTTCTTTTGCGATTTCCAGTGTTCCATATCTTCCAACGTTTAGGCGCATACTTCCTCTGAAAAGGCTTACGTAGCCGTTTCCGATGTTTATGGTTTCGCCTTCCTTAATTTTGCCTATGTTGTCGTCCCATAGGGTTAGGTATATGCATCCTGTTTCGTCGCCGATTAGGGCGTCGCAGACTGTGTGGGGTGCGCCGTCTCTTCCAGAAGCTATGCTTCTAACTTCGCTTTTTGAAACAACTTTTGCCTTAACGTTCACGGCTCTTGAGGCGGGCGTTAATTCGCCTACCTTCACATCTACGGGTTTTCTACCTCCAGAAAAGCCTTCAACTGCCAAACCTAAATCAACACCTTATGCTTTTTGCCAGAAAATATGTTGCCTCTTCACTTAAGGCTTTTGGTTAAACACCTTACACTGTTTTCAAGTTTTATTTTCCCTATCCCCTCCCTCCTAGTCCTTCGCCTGCGTTGGCAGCGTGTTTTGTTGAATTTATGGCTTGAGTTTTGGACCTTTATCTTCTGTTTCATAGGGAAGTTTGCTTGTTCTGAAGGCTACAATTTTGTCTTGGAATTCTGCCAGATAGGCTAGAATGAGGCGTTTTCCTTTTTCGGTTAGGGCGTAGACTGGGATGGTAACGCCCAATTGCATGAGTGCTCTTTTGCCTATCTCGTTTCGAAGTATTTTCGAAGCGCTTGCACAAACAACGTCCGCTTTGGCTATGTGTTCCACGTCTCCTTCGCCGACGCAAGTGTTGCAGACTGAAAAAATGAGGACATCCGCCTTTTCGCTTGCTTCGAGGCTTCTAATTTCGCTTATAGCTTTCGACTGAAAGCCAGCAACGCTTACGGCAACACGCCTAAACCTCAGACTTAAAGCCTTTCTGACACCAGCAACTTGGTCGATAACCGCAGTTTTCTCGTCTAAAATTATTCCGCCTTCTCTTCTGATTTGTCCGATGATTTCTGGAATAGGCGAAGTCTTTATTATTCCTGTTAAGCGGGCGCCGATGGCTTGCACAAGACCACCTTTAGAGGCTATGACTGTTCCGGCTCCTTCACAGACAACAACGGCGCAGTCAATAAGATTCTTCTCAAGCCAGACTCGCATCATTTCTGAAGCCCCATAAGCCACAACTGGCTCAGAGTTGAAAACACGGTTTCCACAGCAGAAACCAAACCTTGCAATCTTCATTTCAACACTTTTCCGCACGCTTTCAACATTAACCTTTTTAGTGCCGTAAAGGGCTTCGTGGAGGGGACAATACTCAATTAATGGTTCGCTTAAAACTTCAATGCCTTTCTCTGAAATCCGCACACGGGCGCCGCAACAGTATATTTCATGTTCGCCCTTGACACTCATAGCTTTCAAACACTCACGCAATAGAAAGTGAAATTGCTAAATTGATTGCTATTCCTTGTTTGTTGCTTCGTTAATTTGCTGTTCCATCATGTGCCCGCGGCAATAAACCAAAGCCTTTTTGACGCCAGCAACCTTTAAGGCTTCACGTTTAATGTCCATGGCTAGTTTGAAGGCTATGGGACAGAAGGGGCTGGAAGGGATGAACTCAACCTTGACTATTCCGGGCTCTTCTTCTTTTACGCTTTTAATCATGTGCATCTCTGCAAAAGAAAGCCCAGTTTCCGGGTCAATAACCTTGCCGACGGCTTCAAACACTTTACTTTCCAACTCATTCAAGCTTAAGCACATCCAATTGGTTCTAGGAATTAAGGAAAAGGCATAGTATAAAAGTTATGGTTTTGCTGGGGCTTGCTTCTTTTGATACATCCGCCAGCTTAAAGCCATGGTTTTTGGATGCGACGCCTTCACTTCATCTAACCTTGAAATAGCCGTATTGTATGGGGCTTTCAAAACTTTTTCTGGGCTGGTTTGGGCTTCGCGGCAGATTTCGCGCATCGCCTCAACGAAACCGTCTAGTTCTTCCTTTTCAAAGGTTTCTGTAGGTTCAATCATCAGGGCTTCCTCGACAATCAGAGGAAAATAAATCGTCGGTGCGTGCACACCATAGTCGAGAAGCCTCTTAGCAATGTTTAAGGCTGGTACGCCAGTCTTATTTTTTAACGGCTTAGCGCTAAAAACACATTCATGTTTTCTCGGTTTTTCACTGTTGTATGGAAGAGCCAAACCGTCAACCTCTTTAAGCTTGTGCAAAACATAGTTGGCGTTTAAAACAGAAACTTCCGCCACCTCTTTAAGTCCATCAAAACCCAAGCTCAAAATATAAGCATAAGCCTTTAACAAGACTGCCACGTTCCCGTAAAAGCCGCGAATTTTCCCAATGCTGTAGGGCCTATCATAATCTAGACGGTAACGTTTCCCATCGAAAACTATGCGGGGAACAGGCAGAAACTTAGCAAGTTCTTCGCTGACGCCAACGGGTCCAGCGCCTGGACCGCCACCGCCATGCGGAGTTCCGAAAGTCTTGTGGATGTTTATGTGGACTATGTCGAAGCCCATGTCGCCGGGTCTAACCTTGCAAAGTATGGGGTTTAGGTTTGCCCCATCATAGTATAGGAGTCCTCCGGCATCGTGGACTATTTTGGCTATTTCCTCGATGTTTTGTTCGAATATTCCAAGGGTGTTCGGATTCGTTAGCATTAAGCCAGCGGTCTTATCCGAAACGGCAGCCCTCAGCGCCTCCACATCCACACAGCCATTGTCATCTGAAGGTATGACAACCACGTTAAATCCAGCCATGGCTGCGCTTGCAGGGTTGGTTCCATGGGCGGAATCTGGTATAAGCATATCGCGTCTTTTGTCCAGTTCACCCTTATGTTTGTGGTATGCCCTTATTAGACATGCTCCGAGAAATTCTCCGTGGGCGCCGGCTGCTGGTTGCAGACAAACTTCTGCGGTTCCAGTTATTTCAGCTAGCCAACGCTCAAGCGTGTAAAGGATTTCTAATATGCCTTGCACTGTGCGTTCATCTTGGTATGGGTGAACCAAACCTATTGTAGGCAGATTCGCTAACAATTCGTTGATTTTTGGGTTATACTTCATGGTGCAGCTTCCAAGAGGGTAAAGTCCAGAATCAACGCCATAGTTCATTTCAGAAAGCCGCATATAATGCCGCACAACTTCTGGCTCTGAAAGCTCTGGAAGCTTTAAAGGGTTGTTTCGCCGCATTTTCTTAGGTATTAACCTACGCAAGTCGCCGACAGCCTTCTTAACATCTTCCTCAACGCTTGGTAAAATGTGGCCTACGCGCCCAGTTTTTCCAAGGCTGAATATGACTGGCTCGTCCCATTGTGCTTGCTTATACATGCTTATCATCTCCCGGCAACGATTTCCTCCAACATTTTTGCCAAAAGTTCAATCTCCCCTTTTGAGTGGATTTCCGTTACACAGTAAAGGGCTGTTTCTCCAAGCTCTGGAAACTCTTTTGAAACATTTTTGCCTCCGTGAATGCTCCTTTGGAGAAGCGCTTCGTGGACGTCCATAACCTTCAAGCCGGCGCCGTCAAAGTTTACTGTGAACTCTTTAAAGTGGGGGGACTTGAAAACCGGCGCCTTTACGCCGTCAATTTTTGAAAGTAAATGTATGGCATAATGTGCCTTATACATGATTGTTTCTCCAAGCTCTTGCAAGCCTTTTGGACCCAGCAAAGCCATGTAAACTGTTGAGGCTACTGCACATAAAGCCTCATTAGAACAGATGTTGGATGTGGCTTTTTCCCGTCTAATGTGCTGCTCACGAGTTTGCAAAGCCATACAAAAGCCATGTTTACTTCCGTCAACTGTGGTTGTTAAACCTATTATGCGCCCAGGCATCTGTCTAATCATGTTTTGGTCGTCGCGGCATGCAAAAATTCCAAGAAGAGGGCCGCCGAAATTCATGGAGTTTCCAAGGGGCTGGGCCTCTCCGATAACAATGTCTGCGCCATATTCTCCGGGAGGTTTTAGGACTCCAAGGGATGTTGGGTCAACGCCGACGATGAAAAGGGCGCCGTGGGCATGTGCCATCTCTCCTATTTCTTCAGCTTGAGTTTCGATAAAGCCTAGATATGACGGGTTTTCAATGTAGACTGCTGCTGTTTTCTCTGAAATTTTGCCTTCCAAATCTTTTAGGCTTAATTGTCCAGTTTCATGGTTGTAGGCTACATCTTTAACGTTTATTTCTGCTGGTTCGGCATAAACCTGCAATGTTGCCTTTCTCTCTGGATGAATTATTTTTGGGATAAGCACTTCATTGCGTTTTGTAACCCGTGAAGCCATGCGGGCTGCCTCACCCAAGGCTGAAGCCCAATCATACATGGAACAGTTGGCAACATCCATGGCGGTTAACTCGCAAATCATGCTCTGATATTCGAAAAGGGCTTGAAGCATGCCTTGCGAAATTTCAGCTTGATATGGCGTGTAAGAAGTGAGAAATTCGCTGCGTTGCACAATCTCCTTCACAACCGCTGGCACGTAGTGGGGCCAACATCCAGCGCCCAGAAAAACGGGCATGTCCGCGCACGTTTTGTTTTTCGATAGTAAAGCTTCAACGTGTTTTTTAACCTCAAACTCTGATAAGGCGTTTGGAAGGTTTAAACGTCTTTTCAAAAAGTGTTTTTCTGGAATATCAGCATAAAGCTCGTCTATACTTTTCACGCCTATCTCCTTCATCATTTCTGTTTTAATTTCTGGTTGAGAATTTGGAATGTATGGATGGCTGCGTTTGCCCAAAGTTTCCACCTTTAAAGAGAATTAAACACTTAATGCTGTGGCTTCTTTAAGCTTTCCAGTCTATAGGCATTTTTAGCTTACTGATAAGGCTTCCAAAGCTATTTTAACGGTTTTTTCGATGTTTTCTCTCACTGTTTGCTGTTCAAAGGCTTGAAGCCAACCATTTTCTGACAAGAGGTCTGAAATGACTTGCACTGAGGCTGCTTCCACATTTCGGTATTTCGCCACCGCAAAAACTGCGGAGGTCTCCATGTTAACTGCTAAAACGCCAGCGTTTCTAAATCTGCGAAATTTGCTGCGGGTTCCCATGTAAACACCGTCTGTTGACCAAACAAAACCCACGTAATGCTTTAAACTGCCCTTATTAAACTGTCCGATAATATTCTCTCTCAGCTTTTTGAAGGATTCAACTTTCACTTCTGGCGGAAAATAGTGGTGGGAGGTTCCTTCGTCGCGAATCGCTTCTGTCACAACAACGATGTCTCCTGGTTTAAGGAAAAGCTGCAATCCACCAGAGACTCCAACCTCCAAAATTTTCCTTGCACCACAAACAATAACCTCTTCCAATGTCATGGCAGCTGCTGGTGCTCCAATCCAGAAAAGCCCGAGACCTATATCTACATTGTTAAACTTTCCAATACAGAAGGGTTGTCTTTCGCCATATATCCACCAGTCGACAGGTTTTCCATCGATAAGGTTTTTGCGTGTTCGTAGGCTCTTCTTTGGTAAGTGAACATAAGGTGTTGGGGAACCTTTATGGCATCTATGGGTAAATTTCTAACTTCAGCTACGTAACGAATGAAGTCGTAGGGTGTAAAAATTGGCTTGTCTTCGCTCAAACTTAAAACCTCTCCGCGTAACCATTTACATTTTCCGATTTTCACGTTATAACTTTTAAGCAACAAAGATTGGAGCAAGTTTTGCTCCGCAATGGTGGCATTTCCCCTTTGTACCGTAAACTGGCAAGGGTTTCCCACAGGAAGGACATTTATATTTCTCTTGACTTTCTAGGAGCCACTCTTCAACTTCGCCTTTCTTAATCCTTTCAAGATTTGCCTTCAAATCAACTCCAGCATCTTCCAAATAGGATTTCGCTAGTTTCTCAAATTTTTCGCACAGTCCCTTTTCATATTCGCTGCACTGATAACAGAAATCTAAACCGTTGGTCCTTAAACACTGAACAATTTTGCAGTTGTATCCCCAACTTTCTGGAGTTAAAGCCATGCATCCTTCGCAGCGAACCTTTTCTGGTGGACATTTAAAACTTTTTGCAAGATTATCTAAAAGTTCACCATCATCCTTGTAAGCCATATAAATTCCACAAGCACCACAATATAAGCCGCATTTACCTACCAAGTTTTTGTCAACCACTTTAAAATCTCCTTTTGAAATGTCTATACAAATGGGCTGCTAACTTAAAAGTTTGAGGATAACATATGCAAAAATTTTCACATTTACATTAAGTTTTAAATACCATGATTCAGTCATGTTTCTTTGGAGCACAAATCAATGAAATACGGCTATGAGGAGTTGCTTAAAAGGGCGCGTTCCCAACTGCCGGAAACCGCTTCGAAACGAGAGCGATTGGAAATTCCGAGGCTTCACTATTCGGTGGTTGGAATGCGCACAATAATCCACAACTTTAGAGAGGTTGCTGAAGTTTTAAACCGCGACCCCCAACACATTTTGAAGTTTTTGACTGGAGAGTTGGCAACAGCCGCAATTATACAGGAATCAAGGGTGATTTTTCAAGGCAAATTTCCAAGAGATAGCCTTGAAAGGCTATTGCAGAGGTATATGGAAACTTTTGTCACTTGCCCTGTGTGCAAGCGTCCAGACACAAAAATTGTAAAGGAAAAACGCTTATCCTTCTTGGTTTGTGCTGCTTGCGGCGCGAAATCCTCGGTTAGGCACTTATGAGAGCGTTTGAAAATTGAAGTGCTACATGAAGCTCAGAAAAATCGGCAACAACGTTTTATTGTCCATTTGCGATGCGGAAGTTTTGGGAAAAACCCTCCGAGAAGGAAAAATCGTTTTCCAAGTTACAGAAGAATTCTATAAAGGCGCTGAAGTGGAGCTGGAAGAAGCCATAGACATGATAGAAAACTCAACCATTGTAAATATGGTGGGTAAAAACGTTGTGCAGAAAGCTGTTGAAAGAGGCTACGTCCATCCAGAAGCCATTTTAAACATAGAAGGCATTCCCCACGCGCAGATCGTGAAGCTTTAAAGGCGGAGAAATTTTAAAATCAGCTGGACAATTATAGCTTCATAAATGAGATATCGAAGTTGCTGAAGGATTTTGATGAGGGCGGATAAACTTGCTTTCAAGGTTTTCAAAAATTTCATAGCCTTTAAAACGGGTAAGGCTTCGCCTCTTTTTGCATCTTACAATGTGACAAGCCGCTGTAACATGCGATGTGCCTATTGTGGCTGGTGGAAAATGGAAAAGCTTGAGTTACCAACGGATAAGGCTTTATCAGTTATAGACAACGTTTGCCGCTTGGGCGTGTCCTTTTTTGATTTCAGCGGGGGAGAACCCCTACTCCGCAGAGACTTAACAACTCTTGCGAAGAGAGCCTCATCCCACAACTGTTTAGTAAGCATGAACACAAATGGAATACTGCTAAAAAAGGAGGATGCTCCGAAAATCGCGGATGCCTTTGACATAGTTGTTGTTTCCCTTGACGGCCCACGGGAATACCATGACAGGATAAGGGGTGTGGCTGGAACCTTTCAAAAAGCTGTTGAAGCTGTGAAAATGCTGAAAAGCCACGGCGTAAAGGTTGGAGTGAACAGCGTCATATCCCCTTGGAACATTGAAATCCTACCTAAATTCATTGAGGAAATCCGCGCCATGGTTGATTTTATGCAGGTTCAACCCGTCCATCCCTTTCCGCCACCTCCAGAAAATAAGCCGCCAACAGAGAAAGTGCTAGCCTTGCAGGAATATTTGCTTAACCTTAAACATGAGGATCTGGGCTTTTTGACTGTGCCCACGGAGTTTATTCAAGGGTTTAGGCTTTTCTTTGATGGGAAAACGCCGAAAATCTGTGATGCTGGAAGGCTTTATGTGGCAATCGACCCAGCTGGAAATCTTTTGGCTTGCGCCGCCCGCGGAGACATGGCGCTTGGAAACCTTTTAGAGAATTCAGCTGAGGATATGTTGTTGGGCAAAGTTAACCGCAGTCAAGACGGATGGGTTAAGGTTGCATCTTGCGAGGGATGCTGGCTTGAATGCACCGTTGGGGTTTCAATGACTGCACGGAAACCGTTTAAAGAGGCAGTTTATATGGCAAGGTTGTTATAGATGTTTGACGGTTGAATTATAAACATGCTTTTAAGGGAGATGCACATCTTTTTAAGAGGAAAGGTTTGAGGTGCTTAGTTGGGTAAGAAGAAGGTAATAAGCGAAGAAGAATTAAGTGAAATGGTGCTTCCAACACCAAACGATGTTTTAGGTGTAGCCGTAAAACTTCTTGGTTTTGACCGTGTTTTGGTAAAATGCCAAGATGGAAATGAACGTTTATGCCGTATAAGGGGTAAAATGAAGAGGCGGGTTTGGATAAGGGAAGGCGACGTTGTTCTTGTCTCGCCTTGGGATTTTCAGTCCGATAAGCGTGGAGACGTGATTTGGCGTTACACCCACGCACAGGCGGAGTTGCTCCGCAAAAAAGGCTATTTAACAATTTAAAAGCCGTGAGGATCACCGCTTTGGCTTTTCGTAGGCATGTTGAGAAAAAGCTTCACAGAGAGGAAAAAAGCTACGAGATTAAACAGTTGATGAAGGAGAAAAGAAGCGAGGAGTATGAGGTTTTAGAGGAGGTTTTCGACCGTTCAACCCTCATGGTCATATACGACTTTATGAACAAAGGCGCCATAGACAGGATTTACGGCGTTGTTAAAGCTGGAAAAGAGGCGCGGGTATACTGGGGTAAGGATAAGGAAGGTAAGGAGTTAGCCATAAAAATTTACTTAACGGTCTCAGCTGAATTTCGAAAAGGCATGCTGAAATACATTGAAGGCGACCAGAGGTTTAGAAATGTGAAACGCGACACACGTTCATTAATTTTCGCTTGGGCTCAAAAGGAATTTAGGAATCTTGAACAAGCGGTGGCGGCGAAAGTTAGGGTGCCGAAGCCAATAGCGGTTAAAAACAACGTGCTCATCATGGAGTTCATCGGAAAAAATGGAGTGAGCGCTCCATCAATGAAGGAGCAGCCTCCGCAGAACCCGGAAAAAGTGTACAAAATCTTAATCACCTATCTTAAAAGGCTTTATCAGAAGGCAGAACTTGTCCATGGAGACTTAAGCGAGTATAACATCATGATTTGGAAAGGGCGCCCCGTGATTTTTGACATGTCACAGGCTGTTCCGCTTTCTCATCCCATGGCAAATTTCCTCTTAAACAGGGATATCGCAAACATAAACAAGTTTTTCAGCCGTTTAGGCGTCGAAGTTCTGTCTGCTGAAGAGGTTTATAGTAGGGTGACGGGTTATGGCTCAGCCTAGCACATTTGTGAGAATCCCGAAAGAGCGGGTTGGCGTTTTAATCGGGCAAGGCGGCGAAACTAAAAGGGCTATTGAAAAAATGCTTTCTGTTACGCTTCAAGTGGAAAGTGACAGCGGCGGCGTCACGATAATGCTGTCTGAAAAGGCTGAAGACCCTTCAGTTCTTTTGAGGGCTAAAGAAGTTGTAACAGCCATTGGAAGGGGATTCTCTCCGGAACACGCTTTTAGGCTGATTCATGATGAAGAAACCGTTTTAGACATTATAGATTTGCGGACTATTTTCGGAAGGTCTGAATCAGACATAAGGCGGGTTAAGGGACGAATAATTGGGATGGAAGGAAAAACAAGGAGAATAATAGAGGAGTTGACGGACACAAACATAGCTGTTTACGGTCACACAGTGGGCATTATAGGGAAAATTGAACACGCTCAAGTCGCGCGGGAAGCCATCCAAATGCTGATTCAAGGAAGCCAACACGCCACTGTTTACAAGTTTCTCCATAGAAAACGCAGAGAGCTTAAAAAGGGCATGTTAGAACTTTGGGAGAAGCCGGAGGATTAAAACAGCAGCATCGTGGTTTTCAACATTTTTTGCTTTTGGAAAAAGCCAATAGGAGAGCCTATCCTCTAGTTTTCACACATCAAAAACTGTGCCTTTAGAGGCTAGTGTTTTGCCGCTTTTCCAGATGCACATGAGCGCTTTGGGTTTGCAGGATGAAACACATGGCGGCGGTTTTTCATCAGGTTTGCATGGCGCACATGTGTATTTGATTTTTTTACGGTGTTCCTCTTTCACAGTGGCTACATTTTGCTCTTCAATATCCACCATAATTGTTGCTATTTCCAGAGCTTTTTGGGGGCAATGTTTAACGCATTCGCCGCAGCCATTACACTTTTCAGAATCCACAGCTAGGTAGTATTCGCCGGAGCCATTCATGTAGCCGTAATAAGTGATTATTGCGCATCAACTCCAAGGCTAGGTTTTCTGCGCTTTTTCGTATAAGGCTTTGGCGAAAAGGGCTGCGCCTATGGCTCCGGCAGCCATGGGGTCTCGCCCGTCTTCTTCCCAGTTGGGCATGGGAAGGGGTTTAACGCCCATTATTTTTCCCACTCTGGACACTATTCCAATGTTTTTGGACTGTCCTCCAGTGATTACAAGGTCTTTTTCGCATCCCACCCTTTCCAGCAGATTGCACATTCTGAGGACCATGGCTTGCATGTAAGCGGCTAAAACTTTTTCTTTTGACCAGCCTCTGCGCAGTAGTCCCATGGCTTCGGTTCTTGCAAAGGCTACGCATGTGCAGCTTACGGGGTCGGGTTCTTCTTCAACCTTCAACGATGCTGCTCCCATTTCTTCTATGGGTATTTTTAACAAGTCTGCTAAAACTTCCATTCCTCTGCCTGTGCCTGCTGCGCATTTGTCGTTCATGAGGAAGGAGAGCACTTTGCCTTTTTCGTCGCATCTTATGACTTTTATGTCTTGACCGCCTACATCCAGTATCGTCCTCACAGTGGGTCCCCAAATGTAGTTGGCGCCTTTTGCGTGGCAAGCAATTTCTGTGATGGTGCTTTTAGCCATGGGAACGTTAACCCTTCCGTAGCCAGTGCCAACAATGTAGTGGATGTCGCTTAGTTTAATTCCAGTTCCTTCCAGCGCCCATTCCACAACTTTTTTAGCGCTATCTGGACTGCTGGAGCCTGTTCTCATAACGCTTACAGAGTATATTTCACCATCCACCATTACCGCTGCCTTCGAGCTTACAGAACCAACATCTACGCCTAAAGTTATGATTTCGGCTTTTTCCCATTTCTTGTTGGGCACGGTTAAGCGGTATTCCCGCCATCTCCAATACTCAACGTTGTCTCCGCTCATTTCAGTTTTCTCCGGCATTTTCTAAGGCGTAAAGGGCGGCGCCGAGGGCTCCAGCAAACTCGGGATTTTTGGGGATTATAATTTCTGTTTCAAGCTTCCTTTTTAGGGCGGCGGCAAACCCCACGTCTTTGGCTACACCGCCTACTAACAGAACGTCGGGTTTTAACCCCACTCTGTGAACCATAGAGGTTATTCTTTCAGCTAGGGCGTCATATATGGCTCTGGCAATTTCATGTTTAGGTTCCTGCTTGTGGATTAGGCTTACAACGTCTGATTCGCCGAAAATTACACACGTAGCACTTATCGAAGCTTTTCCAGCGGCTTTAAGGGAAAGCATCCCCATATCCTCAAGTTTCACCTCTAAAGCCCGTGCCATGGCTTCAAGAAAAGCTCCAGCTCCAGCCGCGCACCTCTCGTTCAAGGTGAAATCTAAAACTGTGCCCTTTTCGCTGCAGTTTATCACCCTTGACTCTTCAGTTCCCACATCTATAACAGTCCGCGCGGAAGGGTAAAGGTAGACTGCTGCTTTAGCGTCGGCAGATACGATGCTGACTTTGCGGTCAACCCGTGGAGCCAGTTCCACTCCAACACCTGTGACAGCCACATGCTTAATGTCACTAAAGGCTATTTCAGCCTTCTCTAAAGCTTGTTTAAATGCTTGTTCCGCCGCCTTTTCAGGCTCAAAACCTGAAGGAGCCAACCCATATGATATGGGTTCACCGTCTTTTAGGATAACAACTTTGACGTTTTGTACTCCCATGTCCAAACCAGCGACAATCATTTTAATCCTCTCTTTTTCAAAATTCAACCCTTGATTTTAACATTTCCAAGAAGGCTTCAACCCTTGTCTTTATCTGTCCAACATCTTCCCTTGTGTAATCAGTGTCGAGATAATAAACGGGCACGTTTATTTTGTCTAGAACCCTTTTTATCCGCATGTATTCCATGGCGTACAACATGCATCCTCGATAAACATGGTATATAACGCCGTCCACTCGACGCTCTTCAACTCTGGCTTTTATCCAGTTAACCCTATCCTCGTTTCCATCTTCAGAAGTAAAGCATGGACAAGTGGAAGGAAGCAGATACCTATCAGCTACGGCGTTAAACATATCCTCCATAGTCCACTCGTCCACGCCCACAGGGTCGTAGAGAAAACGGTCTCCTGAACAAAGCTCGTCGGCAACAATAACCCCTTGAGGGTTAGCCTCTTCAACAAGGTTTGGAAGTTTCCAGTTGTCAGGCCAAATTATTGGGGTGCCGGCAATCATAACTCTTGGCGTTTCAATGGGACATGCCCAAGCTTTTTCCCGCACTCTTTTTTCGAGTTCACCGCATAAATTTTCAGTTTTCTGCGTCCACCTTTCTATGTCGTCCCACATGAGTGTCTGGTTAACCAGCATAGCGTCTCTGCCCATTATCACAGGATTTCCTTTTCGCAAGTCTTGAAGCCTACGGAAAGCATGTGTTGCCTTATGCAAAAGTTTTATAGCAGACTTTAATTTGCTGCTGGTTATTTTTGTCCCAGTCAACTTCTCAATTTTCTCCTTAACAGCTTTCAACTCTTCCTTCCAGAAAGAAATGGACTGCTCAGAATCCTTCAAACGGGGAGGACAAAGAGTCCAAACAGGCTTGTAGTCGCTTAAAATTTCGCTTAGCTTAGTCATTCCATCACATGTAAGCGAAGTTATCAACGCATCACTTAGCTCAAGATAAGGCGACAAGCCAACCATTTTTACGCCTATGGTAGACCTTACCACTGGACAAACTTCCACGGGAACTACTCTATTTCCAAGCTTTACAAGATCATAAAATCCAGAACTAACGCGCACTGGGATGGCATCCGCAGCTAAAATCAACTCGATAGGCGCAAACATACAAGTATAACCTATAACCTTCCTGCCTTCTCCCCTCGCCTCAACAATTTCCTTTTCACGAGTCCCCCAGAACCTGGCGATTTCATCAAAATACTGCATTTCTTCCGGCCTGTCAAGCCACGTTTTTCGCATTCTTTCGATGTATTCTTCCATGATTTTTGCCGAGGAGGTTTTAACGATGTTTTTAAGCTCTTCTATTTCTTTTGGGGAGATTTCGAGGCTGTACTTTTTTTCGCTTGTTTTCTTCATGGGTGCGCCTCATGTGATTTTTGATGGTTCTAACCAGTTTCGTGACTTAAAAAGGGTTTTACCCGCCATGTTCAGTTTTAAACAGTCTTCGTAGGGACACATTTCAACGCAGCGTAGGCAGAGCATGCACATCGAGGTGGTGATGTCTCCGCCCTTCTGCTCATAAACATCAGTTACTTGCACGGGACAGACTCTTTTGCAAATCCCACATTTAGTGCATTTCTCCTCCACCTTATTCAAGCGAAGGAAGGGAATCCACCTGAACACTCTAAACCTGTTTAAAACGGCGAAAGATGCACCCGTTGGGCAAAAGCGACACCAGAACCGCCTAACCACAAAAGAACTGGCTAAGGTTAGTGCCATAAAAATGAAGGTGTTGATGAGAGCGAAATTTTCGCCAGAGTAGAAGGTTATGATAGAAGCGTAGGGATAGCTGAAGCTTAAACCATAAAGTTTTAGGCTGCTTTCCCACGGTATAACCAGCGGCTCCACAGGTCCCAGAAGCACAGAGACTGGCTTAAAGGGTCCCATTAAAAACTGAGCTAAAGACCACTGCCAAGGTTCTATAGGCCCCAATAGAAAAGGCAAAACAATAAAGAAAACCAAAAGCAAATACCGAAGAATGTGCAAGCTTTTATTAAGTTTTTCAGGAAGACTCCAGTAGCGAGTATTAAGGGTTTTACGGATTACAACCACCAAATCCAGATATAAACCGAAGGGGCAGAGCCACCCGCAGAAAAATCTTCCCAAAACAAGGGACAAGGCAAAAATGGCAACAAGTATGAGGAGCAGCCACGTTGTGTATGAGAATATGTAGAAAAAGGCTATCATGGCCATCACTTGTACGAAAGTTCTCAAATAGGTGACTTTTGTTGTCAGGTTCCTTTTCCATATTATTATAGCGAGTATTCCAGCTAGGGCTAATCCTGCAAAAATGGTTAATTTGAGAAGTTCGCTTATGATTTCCAATAACATTTTTGTCAATCGCCTTTCTTCTAGGTTTCATTGTCTTTGGGTTTTATTACTCTGGTGTTGTAGGTTGTAATATAGTCCCAATGCAGTTCGTAGGGATAACTTTCCTTGTCCAGTGGGTATGGGAAGCCGCTCATGTTTTGGAAAGGTAATGGATCTACTGTGAAATCGAAACCATAACCCCAGTTTCCAGTTTCATCCTTAAACCAGCAAGCCACGAAAAAGAAGAAGTCTCTCTCCATGCCGTCGGCTGGAGGCGGAAGATCCCCCACTGGAAATATGAGGCGGACAGCGTCGCCTTGTCTTCCAATAACAAATTCGTCATCATAGCTTAACACCAGCGGGGTTACATCTCCGTATCTTGTGAAGTTTCCAGAAGAAGCTGATGGGCTGTCGAATTCTTGGTAAAGCGTAGCGTAGGGGTAAATGCTCCGTATTATAACGTCTTCTTGCGGAGACACATCAACTCCAATATAGTCGAAGGTTACATTCCAAAAGTTGCTTATCCTAATCACATATTTGCTTGTGTCTGCGGGGAAAAGCCCAGTTAAGTCAACAACCCATGTTCTTGGATTCACATCTGTCGGTAGCGGGAACTGCCTCTCCCATGGAACCATAACCCAGTTTCCATTCTTATCCATAACTTCCATATACGGCGGAGGCGTGACTTGGGTGCCATTGGGAACTTCGGCGGCGAAGAACTTTTCAATCCATGCCGTGTAATCTTCTGGAGAGCCCCAGTCAACCTTCCCAGTGACTATAAGCTTAATTTGCTCAGCGCCAGACAAATCGCCAAGATCTACAGTCAACCTGTTCCATGAAATGTTATTCCATGAAGGACTTAAAAGCCCATTAGATCCCGGCGTGAAAACTCCATCCATATGGAGGATTTGGGATAGGACATCTTCGCCTTTCTCATTAAAAGCGGAAACAGGCGCCAAAGGATTTTTGCTGACTGTGTAAATTTTGCCCATGTACTCGGGGTCTAGGTACTGTTCAACTCCTGTCGAATAAACATCCACACCCGCTGGATGGTCAACAACAACCAGATATGCCGCATCTAAATAGAAGATTTCATTCCACCTTTGGGAAAGAACCATCTCGAAATATGTGCCGTTAACCAGTTGCAGTTGGCTTTTATCCAGTTTTAGATAATCCCACGGGTTGTTCCTCCAATAAACGATGGGCCATTCTGGATCGTTAGTTATGTAATTTATGTAACCCAACCATCCGTGGTTAGAAATTTCCGCAACATAAACAAAGCTTGTTCCATTCCAAACAAACAGTGAGGGACATGAAGAGCCGCCGCTGTAATATGCGAACAGTGACATGCGGCTTTGGAGGTTTATCCTTCTCGTTGGATTTGTGGAGCCGTCTTCCCAACGTAGGAAAACCGCTTTGCCATCTGGACTTGTAGGTGGCATTTCAATGAGATGTTCGCCTACATTTAACAGTGAGGAAAAGGGCACTTTCTTGGTTTCCCCGTCCAGTTTGAATTCGAGGTTAATGGGGCTTGCGCCTATGGTGAGCGTGTGCATGCCTGTGGGTACAATTTGGAATGTCCCGGTTAAACTTTGGTATGTTCCACTCACGCGTTCTACAGCTACATAGTAGGTTCCAGTGCTGTTTGGTTTAAAGGTAACACTTTCCGTTGTAACATCCCCCGCCGAAAGCTCAACCGTAATGGTTTGCAGATACAAAAGACTTGTGGAATTTCTAATGGTTAAATTAAGCGAGATTGAACCACTTTCACCTCCTACATTGCGTACAAAGAAGGATATTCGAATTGTATCATTAACCCAGCCTTCATAGGGGCTGATTGTCAAGCTGTAGATGGCGAACTCGGCGGGTCTGGGCTGCGGAGTCGGAGGGGGCGCAACAATTTTAAAAGTTCCAGTTAAGTCGCCTATTTTAACGGAATATGTTCCAACAGTATCCTTTATAACCGTGAACTCTACCATGGTTGAGTTTCCGCCTGAAAGTTGAATTATCCTAGTCTCCTCCACCACATCATTAATTGTAAGGTTTAAAGTGTAAGTGCCCAATTCTTCGCCCACATTAGTCACATTAACCTTTATGGTTATTGGCTGGTTTACCTCTGCTTCAGAAGGTTGAATAGTCAAGTTTCCCAATGAAAATTCAGTGGGTTTCGGTTCAGGTAAGGGAGGCACAACAGCAGCTTTTAGAAAAGTTTGAAGGTAGTAATATCCGCCAGCTGCTAAGCCAACAATCATCAAATCAATTACAAGGATCGTTTTAAGCTTGGTTACCGCCGATTTGGATAATAACATCAATTTTAACTCCATGCATGTTTCGGAAACTATTCCATAGTATTTTGTGAATGACATATGAAAATCATGGAAACATTTAAAACTTTCGTGTTCTATCCGAAGGCTAGACTTTACATGAAAGAATTTAAAGGCGGACTCGCGCACTCAAGATCCCAATCATTGGCGAATTTCAGCGGGGCCAGAGTCGTCATCGCCCGCCATGCAAAATTAAATGTCAGACTTGGATAAAAGTTTATAGTTGGCTGCTTTGAGGCGTTGAGCTAATATGTTTAAACATTTGAGGGTTGTGCCTTTAGCTGCTGAAAGTTTTGGTGTTCGGTCTATGTGCAATTATGTTGAGACGTCGGATGTTAGAGTATTGTTGGATGCTGGTGTTTCGCTTTGTCCAAACCGTTATGGCTTGCCTCCCCATCCACTGGAGTACAAAGCCATAATCGAATCAAGGAAAAGAATAGCTGAGGCCGCTGAAAAAGCCGACGTAGTAACAGTTAGCCACTACCATTTTGACCATCACACACCTTCCTATGAGGATTGGCTTTGCAACTGGACAGAGGCGGATATAACAGCCAGACAAATTTACCAAGGGAAAATCGTCTTGGTGAAGAATCCTAAAGAATGGATTAATTTTAGCCAAAGGCGTAGAGGATGGGTCTTTCAGAAAACTGGAGGGAAATACGCTGAAAAACTTGAAGTTGCAGACGGCGAAACCTTCATTTTTGGAAAAACAAGGATAAAGTTTTCAGAACCCGTTCCGCATGGTCCTGAAGACTCAGCCTTAGGATGGGTTTTAATGGCAACCATTGAGGTTGAAAATGAGAAGTTTATATTTGCTCCAGACGTGCAAGGTCCAATTTCAGCTAAAACCCTTGAGATTATAGTTAACGAAAAGCCTCAACTGGTTATGGTTGGTGGACCGCCATCATATTTGGCTGGTTTTAGAGTAGATGAAGAACAGTTTCGGTTGGGCATGCACAACTTGGAAAAAGTTGTTGAAACAGTGCCATGCACTATTCTGGAACACCACATTTTAAGAGACGAAAACTGGCGGGAAAAAGCCGCCAAGGTCTTTGAAACAGCTGAGAAGACTGGACATAAGGTTTTAACCGCTGCAGAGTTTTTAGGCGAGGAAAACGCCTTCTTAGAAGCTATGAGAAAGAGGCTTTTCGTTGAAAAACCGCCTCCGAAAGAGTTTGAAAAGTGGATGCGAGAAAGCATAACGGCAAAAAAGAAGGTTAAGCCGCCAGTTTAGACGCGGTTCTTTCGTAAGCTATTCTCTTCTGGTCTTCTCTTATCCTTTCCATCATGTCTCTAACCATCTCTTCTTGAGTTGCCAACCTTCCAATTGCATGGTGGCTTCCCTTGGTGGTTGAGGCAATCATTTTCGTAACCGCAAAACCGTAGGTTTCCCTTCCATAAAAGTGGGGGTTTGTGTTTACGACTATGGTGTGAATTCCTTCCCGCTTAATTAATTTTGAAACAGAGGTTACGTCTCTGACGGCTAGGTCTTCATATTCTCTAACAATTATGCGGACTTCTTCTATCTGTCTAACCTCGCCGGTTTCAAGGCTTCTTTTGAGGGGAACATTGGCGCTTCCGTCGGTTATTATGACCATAACGGGAACTGTTGAGGGGTCTTTTCTTTTCGCCTCCTTCAGCACTTCCCAAGCCTTAAGCATTCCAGCGGCGAGGGGCGTGTAACCGCTCACCCTTAAATCTATTAGTTTTTTCGCAACAACCATAAGGTTTGTTATGGGGTGTTGAACAACCACCGCCCCTGTGTCTTTTAGGGCAACTATTCCAACACGATCTCTAAATCTATAAGCGTCGCCGTGAAGACCTAGAAGAGCCTTTTTGACAGCGTCCATGTTTAGAAGCATTGAGCCGCTTAAATCCACAACGAAAACCATTGTTGCAGGAGCCTTATACAACCTCAACTTTTCACGAATATCCTCTAAACACAGTTTTAGGGCTATGTCTGCGGTTTTCTCTCTGTTTTTCTGTTTTCTCGCTGATTCGCGGATTGAAGCGGGCAAGTGGATGTCAACTGGTTTTCCTTTTGGAAATTTCCAACCATAGGGTTTGCCTCTGTGAATTGTTGTCACTGCTTGGGCGCGCTTGCCAGCATACGCGTATCTTCCTCTAGCCTTAATTTTCCCCATTTTAAAAGAAAAATTTGAAGGAGAAACAATTTTTGCTATGCTTGAAATTATTGGACGCCCTTCGGAAACTTTAGGAGGCACAGCAGCGTTGCTTACGGTCGGGATTCCCTTTAGCTCATCCCTTCTCTTTTCAACAACCCTTTCCTCACTGATTTCTCCTCTAAGTTTTTCTGAACCCACTTGAAACCCTTCGGTTACAGGCGCCTTTTTTGGACCTTTCCTAAGCCTTTTTCCAATTCCGAAAAATACGCCGCCAAAAAGTCTATTCAGGCGGAAAAGGAATTCAAACCACTTTGCTCGAGCCTTGTTAACGAGGCTTTCTTTTGTTGCCCGCTTTTCCTCTTCTTCAGATGCATCCTTCTTAACCCAGAAGACGGCTTTACCCTTTAGAAACTTTCTTTTCTCAGCCTCTTTCTCAGCTGTTCCACCTATTTTCTCGATTTCAAAAACTTTTTTCACAGACGCCGTGAAGCTTTCTCTAATTTCTTGAGGAGTTGCTGGTTCTAGGAAGCCTCCTTCCCTTGTTCTGTGGCTTAAGGCAAGTTCAGCCGCCACTAGAACATCGTTTAAGGTTACTTCAGTCCTGTTTTCAAAAGCCGCCAGCGCCGCTGCTGCTTTTGCTATGACTATGTCTGGGCGGAGACCGTCAACTTTCAGCTCCAAACATGCTTTACATATCCCTTCTAGAAGGGCGTCTGGTATGGCAACTCTTTCTAGAACCTTTCTTGCTTGAACTATACGGTTGCGCAGTTCTTCTTGCAACGGCTTGTATTTTTCATAAAATTTTTCCGGGTCAGCTTCAAACTCCATGTTCCTCTTAACTATTTCCATTCTATCTTTTACCGATGTTATTTTTTCAACATTCACGGATAAAGGAAATCTGTCAAGTAACTGAGGTCTCAACTCGCCTTCTTCAGGGTTCATGGTGCCGATGAAAATGAAACGGGAAGGGTGGCTTACAGATATGCCTTCCCTCTCCACAATGTTCCATCCAGTTGCCGCAGCATCCAGCAAGTCGTCGGCTATGTGGTCTGGGAGGAGATTCACCTCGTCCACGTATAGGATATTCTGGTTCGCTTCCGCTAATATTCCCGGTTCAAGGGCTTCTATGCCGTATTTTATGGCTTTTTCCACGTCTAAACTGCCAACCACCCTGTCCTCTGTGGATCCCAGCGGCAAATCCACAACAACCATGTCTCTCTCTTCCACTGGCAAGTTTTCGCCATGGCGGTATTTTTCGCTGCATTTGGGACACATGTTTGAGGGGTCGTAGGGGTTACAGTTGAAGGGGCAATCTTTAACAACGCTTATTTTTGGAAGGATGTCAGCTAAAGCCCGCACAACAGTGCTTTTACCCGACCCTTTAGGACCCCTTATAAGGACCCCGCCAATTTTTGGGTTTATGGCGTTTATTAAAATCGCCAGCTTAAGCTTGTCTAAGCCTACTATGGCTGTGAAGGGAAAGACCAGTCTTCTTCTACGCATCACTAAGCTTCACTTCAAAATATGTAAAAGCACTATTAAACCTATTAGGTTTTAGCATTTAGAAAACGCTTGTCTGAAAAACTGGTCATTTTGCTACTGGTTGAGTTTAACAAAAAGGCTAGCCCCCTCTCTCTAGATTTTTAACATTTTTGGCTGGTGAAAAAGCCAATGGCAGCCTACCCCTCTAGTTTTAGTGTAAAATAGCGTGGGAAATAAGCCGTGCCGCAGTTTTATTTTCTATACCCCTTCTCTCTAGATTTTGAAGTATTTTGCATAGAGAACTATGCCTACCGCTAGAATGGCAACGCATGACAAAGCCACGATGCTAAATCCAAAATTATAGTTGGACTTGTGATGGAGGCCCCTCTTAGGAAAAGCGATGTTAAAGCATCTGTTACATAGTAGCTTGGCACGAGTCGGCTCACTGTCTGCATAGCAGACGATAGGGAAGCGCCGACGAAGGTTCCGAGAAACAGCTGGGGCAACACGAAGAGGAAGGATATTCCTGTCGCTGTGTTTGATGTTTTTGAAACTGTGGCTGTGATGAGGCCGAAGCCCACGTTAGACAGCGAGAAAATCAGCACTAGGATAAAGGCTAGAATGTAGGCGGAAAAGCTGACCGCTGGTCTGAAACCCATCATGTAGGTTGCAGCAAAAACAAGTACCGCTTGGATTAGGGCTATAAGCAAGGACAAAACTTGGCTTGTCATAAACTCTGTCGGCGTTATAGGCGTTGTCCTAATCCTCTTCAACATGCCGTTTTCACGGTCCTGCGTGAAGGACTGGGCAACCATCATTATAAGGAATATTGAGGCGAAGGTAAACATGCCGGGCGCCATAAACTCGAAGGCTGAAAACTGCTTAGTCTCTATTAGAGAAGCGACCTGCACATTAACAGGGCTTGGAGCCGCTTGCCAGTTTAAAAATGCGGCTAAAACATTCTGAACTATGGGCGGTATAGCTTGTGTAGCAACCACAGAACCCTTATCCAAATAGAGCAAAAGAGTGGCGTTCACCCAACTGCTGGGATTTTTTGGCGCCACATAGTAGGAAGCGAGGCTCTGACTGAAAACGGCTGGAATAATTATGACTGCTTGAACCTTTCCCTGAGACAAATCGCTTTGAGCTGTTTGGTCGTCGGCGTAAACATGCACATGCAAAAGAGTAGTGTTCGACAATGCTTCAATAAACGTTTGCGCCGCGCCTGAAGAACCAGTCGAGTCCAAGTTAACCACACCTATGTTATAGACTGGTTGAGAGCCGCCTAAACCGCCAAAGGAGGCGCCAAAAGTTAAGACGAAGACTATTGGGAATAGGAAAATCATAAATAAGACGGCAGGTTCTCGAAAAGTTTTCTTTAACTCTTTCATTGTTAAGGCGTTTATCCTTTGAAAATTCATCAGATTTCCTCCCTTATCCTCCGCCCAGTTAATTTAATGAAAACCTCTTCTAGGTTGCCGACACCGTTTTTAGAAATCAGATTTTTCGGCGTGTCAAGAGCGATAAGCCTTCCATAGTCGATTATGCCGACACGGTCGCAGAGGGTTTCCGCCTCCTCCATGTAATGGGTTGTCAGAAAAATTGTTTTACCCTCTTTTTTCAGTTCTTCCATGAAATCCCAAACAGCGCGGCGGGACTGGGGGTCCATGCCTATGGTGGGCTCGTCTAGGAATATGATTTGCGGATTATGAATTAAAGCCAAAATGATGCTTAGTCTGCGTTTCATGCCGCCGCTGTATTTTTCAACTTTTCTCTGGGAGTCTTGGACTAGGCCCAGTTTTTCAAGGAGCATGTCGCGTCTGCTTTTAAGCGTTTCCTTGTCTAGGGCGTATAGGTTTCCGAAAAGCTCCACATTTTCCGCACCCGTCAAATATGGGTAAACCGCAGTTTCTTGAGGACAAACTCCTATAAGCCTTTTAACTTCCACATTTTCTCTTTGCACGTCATAACCGCCCACAGAGACGAAACCACTTGTAGGCTTCAAAAGCCCGCAGAGAATATTCACCGTCGTGGTTTTGCCAGCACCATTAGGACCAAGCAAACCAAAAAGTTCACCCCGAACAACTTTAAGGCTTATATTGTTAACAGCAACAACGTCCTCAAAACGTTTAACAACCCTCTCCATGACTATGGCAAACTCACCCATAACCAAGCATCCATACACCAGCAGCACCTATGGAACAGCACCCTCAATTATAAGGTTTTGCCAAAAACAAGAAGAAAGCGGGCCCGACGGGAATTGAACCCGTGACCCCCGGGT